>ERZ773190.662-NODE-662-length-37983-cov-4.238584_pt1 | contig 37983 bp, 30 predicted proteins | sample MGYA00511111_ERZ773190 | MGnify/ENA primary metagenome ERZ773190 (study PRJEB29015, sample SAMEA2737777) | human gut metagenome | biome: human gut; feature: human-associated habitat; material: faeces | place: China | collected 2012 ... | reverse complement strand
GCGATCGAAGGTATTACAAGCCCGGATGGACGTATTCTTGGTAAGATGGGTCACAACGAGCGCTGCTGGAGCGATACAGGCATGAATATCTATGGAAATCAGGATATGCAGCTGTTTGCTTCAGGTGTGGAGTATTTCAAATAAAATGAACACCTGCTTTTAAGTAAGGTAGAAATAGACCGGACCGCAGAAATCTGCCCCGGTCTATTTTTTGTGTGATAGAAAATTCCTTGGAATTCCCCATCACACAATAAGGTACATTCTTTTTTATGTCACAGGAAATATCAATTATGATATAAATTCTACCATTGACGAAAATGTCAGAAAACCTTAAACAAAAAGTTATTCTCAGGTAATAAAAGTGTGCTATCCTGTCAATAACAGAAAACAGACATTTACTTCAAAAAACAAGGGAAAAATTTTGAAAATACCGACAGTTTATTTTGACGCAGGCGGATATGTTTGTTATAATGGAAACAAGATTTTGTACGCGAGAGTACATTAAAAAAGGAGGATGGGATATGAGACATAACCTGAAGGCAGCGGCGGTTTCCGCTCTTGCTATCATGGCGGCACTGGCTATGAGTATTCCGGCATACGCGGCTGACAAAAAGATCTCGGAAGTTAAGTTCCGTGTCAATGCGAAACCGGAAGCGGGCGACAGCATCGGGGATCCGGATGTACAAGTTACGAAGGGTAATGTTGAGATTACCGAGCAGGAGTTTGACAATGACGACAGCGAGTGGGAGAGAGGTGATAAGCCGGTCATCTACCTGACGATCGAGGCAAAGGACGGTTATCAGTTATCCGGCACAAAGCTTTCTGCAACCAAGTCGGCTTACAAAGTTACGAAGCGATCTGGCGATAAGAGCGAGTGGAAAGTTAAGATTACGATGTCAGCTGTTGACGGCGATTTGGATACGGTCGAAGATCTTAGCTGGAGCAATCGTACCGCAACCTGGGACAGCGTATCGGATGCAAGCAAATATGAAGTTAAACTGTACCGCAACAGTTCTACCGTAACGACTGTTACAACCACAGGCACAAGCTACAATTTCTACCCATACATGACGAAATCCGGCGATTATACCTTTAAGGTACGCGCGGTTGACGGAAGCGATAAGGGTGAGTGGAGTGATGAGTCCGATGAATATTATATGAATTCTTCAGATGTGTATACAGGTACACCTCCGACCGATAATTCTTCTGGTGGTTCCACTCCGGCAAATGCGAATGGTCAGTGGGTAAACAGCATTTACGGCTGGTCTTACTACATCAATGGTGTACCGGTTAAGAACAACTGGGTATACGTTGATAATGAGTGGTATCATCTGAATGCAAACGGCTTCATGGATACAGACTGGATCTATACTGATAATAACTGGTTCTATTTAAACCCGGTATCCGATGGTACGAGAGGCAAGATGCTGACCGGCTGGCAGCAGATTGGACCGTACAAGTATTATCTGAATCCGGTATCCGACGGTACCCGTGGTGCAAGAAAGACAGGCTATCAATTCATCGATGGCGCATGGTATCTGTTTGACCTGAATAGCGGAGCACTCTGGACGAACATGGTAGCTCCGAACGGTATGGTAGCGGATGCAAATGGTGTTCTTCACTAAGGAGATATCTGACTGCAGACCGGAAGAGGATCTGAAATGCGGAAACATACATAAATGAAACAAAAATCAGACAGCGGCAGACAGCGGACGAGCGAAAGCAAGTGGCTGATGCCGCTGTTTTTTGTTTTTCTTGCACAGAAGGGGAGAAAAAGGATATAATAGAGAATCATATTGAGAAGCCGGAGAATTGATGAGGCGGGAATAAGAAACAGAGAGGAGAATCGATAAATTACGATGAAACCAACTGTATTATTGTATAATTTTACTGATTCCAAAAGAAAAATGAAGGTGCAGCAGGCGCTTATGCCGCTGGGATTCCGCTTAAGGGCAGTGACAAAGGAGGAGTACGGGCTGCCGGTGGGCGTGCTGGCTGGTGTGAAAGGACTGAATGAGGATGTCCTCAAGGAAGCCGGACAAGCAATAGAGGCTGGGGAGGAAACGCAAAAAGAAGAGTCCGCTCAGAAACAGGCAGACGGGAGGCTGCAGCGAGAAGTGCCGGAGAACGATTCTTCCAGGAAAATGGATTTCTCAGATGAGATGGCGATCATGGCAGGCTTTTCTTCCGCCCAGATAGATGCATTTATCCATGCACTCCGAAAAAAGGGAGTCGGACGGATTGATTATAAAGCAGTCCTGACACCGTATAATATGAAGTGGGATTCGGTACAATTATATGAAGAGATCAAAAAAGAGCATGAGATGATGACAGGGAAAGGTAAAGACGAAGCATTGTGATGCCAGGGGATTGGTGAAAGGTCATTTTACTGCTTGATGTGGAGGTGGAAAGATGCTGGAAAAAGTAGATTTGAATAAATCAGTGGATAAGGAAAACTACAAGAAGCTTCGGGAAGAGATGGATGTGAAGCTGGGAGAATTGCAGCGCGCCTGTAAGGCGGAAAAGATCCCGGTTGTCATCGTATTTGACGGCTTCGGGGCAGGCGGTAAGGGAACGCAGATCAACCGCCTGATCCAGCCGCTGGATCCGCGCGGCTTTGATGTTTATGCGAGCCGGGAGACGGGGGAAGAGGAACGGATGCGTCCATTTCTCTGGCGGTATTGGACGAAGACACCGGAAGATGGCCGAATGATGATCTTTGACAAGAGTTGGTACGATAAGGTTACCGTTGACCGGTTTGACAAAGAGACGAAGCGGCAGGAGCTAAACGGGGCGTTCCGGGATATCCTTTCATTTGAAAAGCAGCTGGCAGATTCCGGCATGATTCTGATCAAATTGTTTCTGTATATTTCCAGGGATGAGCAGAAAAAGCGCTTTAAACGGCTGGAAGAAAGCAAAGAGACTGCGTGGCGTGTGACGGAGGCGGACTGGAAGCGCAACAAGGATTACGATACATTTCTGGAGATGAATGAGGAAATGCTGCAGCGGACGGATACCGGGTACGCGCCGTGGACGATCGTGGAAGCGACTGATAAAAATTATGCGGCGGTCAAGATTTTATCCACCGTCACAGACCGGCTGGAGTATGAGCTGAACCGTCGCCGAATGGAACGCGAGGAAGGGGCGGTGCATCCGCCGGTCAAACTTCCAGATGAGCGGTTTAAAAATGGCGTGCTTTCCGGCGTGGATCTGACGAAAACGCTGACACGCGAGGAATATAAGGAACGTCTGGATAAGCTGCAGAAAAAGCTGGAGGTGCTGCACGGCGAGCTGTACCGGCTGCGGATTCCGGTGGTGATCGGCTTTGAAGGCTGGGATGCGGCGGGAAAAGGCGGTGCGATCCGGCGCCTGACAAGCCACCTGGATCCACGCGGCTACAAGGTCAATCCGACGGCGGCACCGAATGATGTGGAGAAGGTACACCATTATCTGTGGCGTTTCTGGCGGGAGATGCCGAAAGCGGGGCATATTGCGATCTTCGACCGCACCTGGTACGGGCGTGTGATGGTGGAGCGGATCGAGGGTTTCTGCGGTGAGGCGGACTGGAAACGGGCATATCAGGAAATCAACGAGATGGAAGAGCACATGGCGAATTTTGGCGCGGTGATCGTGAAATTCTGGATTCATATTGATAAAGATGAGCAGGAACGCCGCTTTAAGGAGCGCATGGAGGATCCGGCAAAACAGTGGAAAATCACGGACGAAGACTGGCGCAACCGTGAAAAATGGGACGCATACGAGCAGGCAGTCAATGAGATGCTGGTGCGGACCTCTACTACCTATGCCCCGTGGACGATCATAGAAGGAAATTCCAAATATTTCGCGCGCGTCAAGGTGCTGGAAACGGTTGTGGAGGCGATGGAGGAGAAGATCCGTGAGGTAAAAAAGCTGCGTAAGTGATAGAAAGAAGCGGACGGCCGATTTGGTAATCATGTGTGGAAATATGAAGAAGCGCGGTTGCAATTCTTCGTAAGATACAGTAAAATCAATATTTAAAGAAAAAGACGGCAATTTTGAAAAATACAAACATTTGTGTAAACTTTGCGTTAAATGTAGCGATAGAAAGGAAGCGGACAAAATGGAGCAGACAGCAAAAGAGCGCACACTAGCATTTATGGCAGAGCATGCGGGGGATCCAACCCCGATGGAACTATTTCATATGCACGTAAAACACGTGGGAATCAATACAAAATCGGAAGACGAGGCCTGGGAGGTTGCTGAGACACTGGCGCGCCTGATGGGGCTGATGCCGCGCGAGACGGAGAAAGCGGTGTTCAGTGGTGACCTGACGGAAAATATGAAGGTGGAGAGCCACGGAACCTACGGTCATATTGGCTTTGGCGTAAATGATTGCGAGGCGGCGATCCGATACTTTGTGAACCGCGGTATGACGCTTCGGGAAGAGACGAAGCGCTTTGATGAGCAGGGTCGCTGTATTTTCGCCTATTTTAAAGAAGAAGTCGGCGGATTTGCGATCCACCTGGTACAGGATTGATAGCACCAGGAGATATAAAAACGAAAAGGATAGCAATATGAAAAAAATAATCGTGATCGGCGGCGGGGCAGCCGGCATGGCAGCTGCGATTGCGGCGGCGGAAAATGGCTGCGCGGCAACGATCTATGAAAAGAATGAGAAACTGGGAAAAAAGATCTATATCACGGGAAAAGGGCGCTGCAATGTGACGAATGACTGTGATATGGAAGGTCTGTTTGACAGTGTTGTGACAAACAGCCGCTTTTTATACAGTGCATTTTACGGTTTTAGTAACCAGGATATGAAGGATTTTCTGGAGGCGAACGGCTGTCATGTTAAGGTGGAGCGCGGCAACCGTGTCTTTCCGGTGTCTGACCGGGCATCGGATGTGACATCGGCGTTTGCAAGACGGCTGCGGGAACTGCGCGTGAAAGTAGAATTGAATCAGGGAGTTCGGGAACTGTGGCTGGAGGATGGTGTATTAAAAGGTGTGATTCTGGCGCAGGGCGGTAATGAGCGTGGGAAAAAGGACTCCTACATAGCTGCGGATGCAGTGATCGTGGCGACGGGCGGTCTGTCCTACCCAACGACCGGCTCAACCGGCGATGGTTACCGGTTTGCGGAGGCAGCAGGGCACAAGGTGACGGAACTTTCGCCGGCGCTTGTTCCGTTTGAGACGAAGGAAGATGTGAAAGAGCTGCAGGGGCTCTCCCTGCGGAACGTGGAAGCTGCTGTTTTAAATGGAAAGAAAGAGGTTTACCGTGAATTTGGTGAGATGCTGTTTACCCATTACGGCGTTTCGGGTCCGGTACTCTTGAGTGCCAGCAGTTATGCGGCGAAAAAACTGAAAAAGGGTCCGCTGACTCTGATGATCGATCTGAAACCGGCGCTTTCCATGGAACAGCTCGATGCGCGGATTCTGCGCGATTTTGAGGCGGAGAAGAATAAACAGTTTAAAAATGCGCTGAACCATCTGTACCCATCAAAACTGATACCGGTCATAATTCGCCGCAGCGGCACTGAGCCGGACAAGCAGGTCAACGCCGTGACGAAGGAAGAGCGGAGACGGCTGGCGGAGGTGACAAAGCATTTTACCCTGACGCTGACCGGGCTGCGAGGTTTCAATGAGGCGATCATTACCCAGGGCGGTGTGACGGTAAAAGAAGTGAATCCATCCACGATGGAGTCGAAGAAGCTTCCAGGGCTTTATTTTGCAGGGGAAGTGCTGGATCTCGATGCAGTCACCGGCGGCTACAACTTACAAATTGCGTGGTCGACTGGCATGCTGGCGGGACGGAGCGCAGCGGAAAATCATGAATTATAACGATATGAAAAAGGGGAAACGAAATGCCGATTAATATAGCGATTGATGGACCAGCCGGGGCTGGAAAGAGCACAGTGGCAAAGAAGCTGGCGGAAGATTATGGATATATTTATGTTGATACGGGGGCGATGTACCGGGCGATGGCATTGTATTTTCTGCGCCAGGGCATCGACAGCCATGATGAGGCGGCGATCGGACGCGCCTGTGAGACGGTTTCCATTTCACTGGAATATGAAAATGGGATCCAGCAGGTTTATTTAAATGGGGAGAATGTCAGCAGCGAGCTTCGGACGGAGGCGGTTGGAAATATGGCTTCGAATACCTCTGTCTATGCGCCGGTCCGCAAAAAACTGGTGGAGCTGCAGCGTGAATTAGCCGGACGCCGGGATGTCGTGATGGATGGCCGGGATATCGGAACGGCGGTTCTGCCGGATGCGACCCTGAAAGTATATCTGACCGCGAGCAGCCGTGTGAGAGCTGGACGCCGTTATAAAGAGCTGACCGAACGCGGGGAAAGCTGTTCCCTGGAGGCGATCGAGCAGGATATTATCGAGCGCGATTACCGCGATATGCACCGGGAATTGTCGCCTCTCAAGCAGGCGGAGGACGCCATTTTACTGGATACTTCTGCGTTGAATTTTGAAGAGGTAATGCGGGAGATGGAGAAGTTGGTTGAGGCGGCGAAGAAAAAGCAGAAAAATCCCATTGCCGTAGGCAATTTTTGATGGATTTTTGCGTGTGACTGTGAAGGTACTGAACAGTTACGAAAATGCCAGGAAAAAGGAGAAGCCGAAAAGGGGCGGCAGCAAACATGAGACGATTGAAACAAACATGGATCGCCGCAGCACTTGGGATGAGTGTATGGATGACCGCCTGTGCGGGCGCGGCATCGGAGACAGCCACACAGGAAGGGGCTGTCGATGAGGAGAGCCAGGGAGCGATCCGCGAGGCTGTGGCTGAAAATGATCAGGCGCAGGAGCAGCCCGAACGGGATAAAACGCAGGAAACTGAGCGGACGGAACCGCTCACGGTTGAACCAGTCCGGGAAACCCTCAATATGACGCATTTTGACAACTGTACCTTTGCAGCTGGGTTCAAACCGCAGCAGATCCATCAGGATGAAAGCAATGTTATCATCACATTGACGGTCTATGACTATGAGCATTTTCATAAGGCAGATATCGATGAACTGCAGGCGGGAGATACGCTGCTCATCGATGGGAAAGAATGTCTCATTACTTCGATTGACCGACAGGAGTCTGGGCGGATCGAGATCAATGGCGGTCCGGCACAGGGGGGAGAAGAGCTGAGAATGGTAGAGGAGGATTCCTTTTATGGCTCGGAGATGGCAGTCGGGAGAAGTTACCATAAGCTGGGAGAGGTTACGCTGCAGATGGATGAGAACTTTGTCCTGACAGATGATTCTGACCCGGATACACCGCCGCAGGTGTATACCGCGGAAGAATTATTCGCGATCCGTGATCGGCTGATCGGGGAGTTTAAGCCATACAACACGGCTGTGACGGTGAAGGATGAGAAAATTATTTCGATTTACCGGAAATTTATGCCATAAAAGATATAAAATCATTAAGAGGAGGAGAGCACCTTTTATCCGGATGAGCAGAAACATGTCGCAAGCGACCGCGCTCGGCGCGAGAATGTGCCAAGGCACATTCTTTTTCAATATAATTTCCAGGATAAATTGACTTTTAAACATACCCCATCTATAATGAAACAAGCTGATATGGGCAGTGGGTGCCGCTGTTTGTGCCAGACCAGTCAGATTGCTCGGATTGGCAGGCATGGACAGGGGGTAAAAGGGAAACAGGTGCAAAACCTGTGCGATCTCGTCACTGTGAACCGGAGAGTGGCGCTGCAGATGCCATTGCGAAAGTGAGAAGGCGCGGCGTGCATGATGACCCGAAAGCCAGGAAACCTGCCGGCTGTCGTGAACATATCGGTTAAAACTATTTTTGTGCGAGTCACACAAGGAGGAAAACATGAGAAAAAACAAAAAAGTAGTTGTAAGTGCAGCGGCAGTTACGATGTCCGTATTGCTTGGAGCCTGCAGCGGCAGTACATCCAGCCAGGCAACCTCGACGGAGGCGGCTTCTGAGGCAGAGACCGAGGCAGCTGAGAGCGCCGATTCCGATCAGGAAGCAGCAGATAAGGTGGCAAAGCTGATCGATGACATCTATGTACAGGAGCGCACCGATGACACGGATGAGCAGTGCAAGGCAGCCAAAGAGGCATGGGATGCCCTGACTGACGAGCAGAAGGAGCTGGTAGAAGGCGAGAACGCAGATCCAGATTATTTTGGTCGTGATACCGGCGACGCGAGCCTGGACGATCCGCGCAATCAGGATGAGATTGGCGACAAGGAGATCCTGGTAGTCAGCTTTGGTACTTCCTTCAACGACAGCCGTGTGAAAGATATCAAGAGTATCGAGGATTCCATCCAGGATGCATTCCCGGATTGGGCAGTCCGCCGTGCATTTACCGCACAGATCATTATCAACCACGTTGAGGCTCGTGACGGCGAGTGCATCGACAATATGGATCAGGCACTGGAGCGAGCCGTGGAGAACGGAGTTAAAGAGCTGGTTGTCCAGCCGACCCACCTCATGCACGGTGCTGAGTACGACGAGATGGTTGAGGCGATCGAGAAGTATCAGGATAAATTCGAGCAGATAGCTGTCGCAGAGCCGCTGTTGGGTGAGGTTGGCGACGATGCAACCGTTATCAATGCAGATAAAGAGGCAGTTGCAAAAGCAGTTGTAGCAGAAGAAGCTTCGGAAGCAGGTTTTAAAGATGCAGCTGATGCAGCCGATCAGGGAACTGCATTCGTTCTGATGGGGCATGGTACCGCACACGTTGCAAAGGTAACCTACAGCCAGATGCAGACCCAGATGCAGAATCTTGGATATAGCAATGTATTTATCGGTACCGTAGAGGGCGAGCCGGAAGAGACTTCCTGTGAGTCTGTTATCGAGGCAGTGAAGGCAGCTGGTTATAAGAACGTCGTTCTTCGTCCGCTGATGGTAGTTGCAGGTGATCACGCAAACAACGATATGGCAGGCGATGATGATGATTCCTGGAAGAGCCAGTTTGAGGCATCAGGTGCATTTGACAAGGTAGATACTCAGATTTCCGGTCTGGGCAGAATTAAAGCGGTAGAATCATTCTATGTTGCTCATACACGGACAGCCATTGATTCTATTGCGAAATAATGTATATGAAAAAGAAATTAAATTTAGCGGCGCTTCTGCTTGCTGCCGCTTTTCTCGGAGCGTGCGGAGGACAGAAACAGGACGCAGCTGACACCGTGGCGCAGACAGAGAGCGCAGAAACCGAGAATGCCGAACAGAAAAGCAGCATTGACCTTGCAGACGGCGTCTACACCGTCGATTTTAAGACGGACAGCAGCATGTTCAAGGTCAATGAATCGAAAAATGGAAAAGGCGTCCTGACGGTCAAGGATGGCGAGGCGACACTCCATATCAGCCTGACCTCGAAAAATATCGTGAATTTGTATCTGGGTACTGCGGACGAAGCCAAGGAAGATGAAGCCGGTTGGCTGCAGCCAACCGTGGACACGGTTACTTACAGCGACGGTTTGAGCGAGGAGGTCAACGGCTTCGATGTGCCGGTTCCGGCGCTCGGAGAAGAATTTGACCTGGCTCTGATTGGTAAGAAGGGCACCTGGTACGACCACAAAGTAAGGGTAGAAAATCCGGTTTCCGGAGAGGCAGAGGACGCGGAAGCGGCATCATCCGAGACGGAGAATAGCGATGATGCGGCAGATGCCCAGAAACCGGCAGGGCAGACTGCAGATGTGGCAGACGGCACTTATACCTGTGAGGTAACCCTGCAGGGAGGTTCCGGCAGAGCATCGGTGGACAGCCCGGCGACCATTATCGTCAAGGATGGAAAGGTGACTGCCGATATTGTCTGGAGCAGCCCGAACTATGAGTATATGCTGGTGGATGACGTTCAGTATGATCCGATCCAGACCGAGGGCAATTCCGAGTTCCAGATTCCGGTAACGCTGGATGAGGATGTAGCGGTCAGTGCCTTGACGGTGGCGATGAGCCAGCCGCATCTGATTGATTATACACTGCATTTTGACAGCGTGACGTTATCAGAAGTTACGAAATAAAAGTAGATAGAAATACCTGTCCAGGAAGAACCTCCCGGTCCTTTTGTACATATTTTGATTACAGAAGGATCCGGGAGGTTTATGTCTATGCGTATCTGTGAACTCAAACAGCGGGAAGTTATAAATGTAAAAGATTGCAAGCGCCTTGGTTTTGTGGGCGACGTCGATTTTGACATCAGCACGGGAAAAATGCTTGCGATCATCGTGCCGGGACCGGGCTGTGTCTGGGGCTTTCTGGGGCGGGAAAAAGAGTACATAATTCCATTCTGCGACATCTGCCAGATAGGGGATGACATTATTCTGGTGAGGCTGAAAGAAGAGAGAGAAAAGAAAGAATAAAGAAGGAGTAGCGGAAAACTTCTGCTTGCAGAAGCGCACTTCCTGCGATATTATAATAAGTATGATATGTTATGAAAACCTGGCGGGGGCATATCAATAAAACCAGAAAAGGGGAAGAGCGATTGAAGTGTCCATTTTGCAACGCGGCTGACACGAAAGTAATCGATTCACGGCCTGCGGATGACAACAGTTCTATCAGACGCCGGAGACAGTGCGAGACTTGTGGAAAGCGTTTTACCACATATGAAAAACTTGAGACGATCCCTCTGATGGTTGTCAAAAAGGATAATACCCGGGAGATGTACGACCGGGCGAAGATAGAGGCAGGAATCCTGCATTCCTGCCACAAGCGCCCAGTCTCTCAGGGACAGATTTCGGCGTTGATCGACGATGTGGAAAACAATTTATTTAACCGGGAAGAACGGGAGATCTCGACCGCGGTGATCGGGGAACTTGTGATGGAGCGGTTAAAGGATCTGGATGTGGTTACCTATGTGCGGTTTGCATCGGTATACCGGGAGTTTAAAGACGTCGATACATTTATGGAGGAACTGCAGAAGATACAGCAGCGGAATGTGCCATCGTATGAGTCTGGAAAGAACGGGGAAGAGACCAGATGATGGGAAATGCGTTTTATCCGGATGAATGGCTGGATTCTGCGTATGATATCCCGTATGAGCAGTTTTACCAGAAGGGAATGCGGGGTATCATATTTGATATTGACAATACGCTGGTGCCGCACGGTGCCCCGGCGGACGATCGGGCAGTACAGCTGTTTGAACGTTTGCGGGCGATCGGGTTCCACACCTGTCTGCTCTCGAATAATAAGGAGGCGCGGGTCGCCCCGTTTGCCGGACAGGTAGGTTCGGATTATATTTACAAGGGCAGAAAACCGAAGCGCAGCGGATACAGGCAGGCGATGCGCCGGATGGGAACGGGCGAGCGCTCGACGATGTTTGTCGGGGATCAGCTCTTTACGGATGTGTACGGGGCGAGGCGGACAGGCATCTATTCGATTCTTGTAAAGCCGATCAATCCGAAGGAAGAGATCCAGATCGTGTTAAAGCGGTATCTGGAGAAAATTGTCCTGTGGTTCTATGTGAGAAGACAGGAAAAAAATAGCGGAAGTTTGTAGCTGGGTGTTTTTGAACGGTTTGAAAGAGCTTGCCAAGTGGCAGAACTGGATGCTGACAGGAGTGCCGGAAACGGTGGAAAATCAGTTGTTTTCAGAAAAAACATCGGCAATTTTAGAAAAATAAGGGGCGGAATTGACATGATGTGCCCTGCGTTTTCAAAAAAGTAGTTGAAAAAGAAGATTTTATAGTATAAAATAAAAAAGATAAAGCGAGTATTTTCAAGGAGGAGCATCATTTATGATATCAGCGGGCGATTTTAGAAACGGCATCACACTGGAGATTGATGGCAACGTATACCAGATCATGGAATTTCAGCACGTAAAACCGGGAAAGGGAGCTGCGTTCGTTCGTACTAAAATTAAGAACGTAATGAATGGCGGCGTTGTAGAGAAAACCTTCCGTCCGACCGAGAAGTTCCCGTCTGCCAGAATCGACAGAGTTGATATGCAGTATCTGTATTCCGATGGCGACTTATACAACTTCATGGATGTAAACACATATGAGCAGGTAGCTTTAAACCAGGAGACAATCGGCGACGCACTCAAGTTCGTAAAAGAGAACGAGATGTGCAAGATCTGTTCTTACAACGGCAAGGTATTCTCCGTAGAACCGCCGCTGTTCGTAGAGCTTGAGATCACAGATACAGAGCCGGGCTTCAAGGGTGATACCGCTACAGGCGCTACCAAACCGGCAGTTGTAGAGACTGGCGCTACTGTATATGTACCGTTATTCGTAAACCAGGGCGATAAGATCAAGATCGATACACGTACTGGTGAATATCTGTCCAGAGTCTAAGTTATAACATATACGTCAGAAAGGTCTTCACGATACCGTTTGTACCCTTGTGGGGAGGCAGTCGTGTCACTGACAGGTTTCTGACTGGAAACAGAGATTACTGTTTGTGGCAGGCATTTTCCTTTGCTGGTTATGCAGCGCATGAACAGTAGCAAGCAGAGAAACTGTTGTAAGATCCGGAGGAAACGTCGAGATTTTACAACAGTTTTTTTGCTTAACATATCGGGGAGGCGTCTATGACGCGTCCGTTGGTTCATCTCAGAGAGCGGGTTCGGAGCGAACGGTGCTCATGGGGAGTGATAAATATGGAGAACGGAAGAGAAGACCGTCTGCGTCTGGGGGAAGAGGATGAGCCGGGGCGCAGATCTGGTGGCAGGAAGAGGCGTACATCCGGCAGGCAGACGGCAATCCGCCGGGAGCGGACGAGGCAGCAGAAGAAGCGCCGTGTGATGATGCGGCTGTTTTTGTGTCTGCTTATTTTCCTCCTGGGTGCGGGAACAGGCTGGACGCTGCGCGGGAAAATGATCCGCAAGCTGATCGATCCGTCCACGATCGAGATGCCAAACTGGGTTGATGAGCAGCTTCTCACGGTCAACCGATATTCCAGACCGGGGACGAATATCCCGGTCATCAACGGGATCGTGATTCACTATGTGGCAAATCCTGGGACGACGGCACAGCAGAACCATGATTATTTTGAGGGATTGAAAGATCAGAGCGGCAGTAACACTGTTTCCGTCAGCAGCAATTTCGTGATCGGTCTGGACGGTGAGATCATCGAGTGCGTTCCGGTCGGGGAGAAGGCATATGCCTCCAATGAGAGGAATGCGGACACCGTTTCGATTGAGTGCTGCCATCCGGCGGCAGACGGAAAGTTTACAGACGAGACGTATGACTCGCTGGTAAAACTGACTGCATGGCTGTGCAAGCAGCTCGATTTAAGTCCGAAAGATGTGATCCGTCATTATGATGTGACTGGAAAGGCGTGCCCGAAGTATTTCGTGGATCATGAGGATGCCTGGAAGCAGTTCCGCAAGGATGTGAAAAAGGCAATGCGGAAAGATATATAATATACGATATAAATTATGAAAGGGAATCTAGTATGAAAACGATTTTAGATTTGATCGTGGAAGAACTGAAACCGGCGTTTACCGGCTGCGGGTACGATGAGAAGTATATCCGCGTGACGGTATCAAACCGCCCGGATCTCTGCGAGTATCAGTGTAACGGCGCGATGGCAGCTGCCAAAGCGTATAAAAAGAAACCGATCGATATTGCCAATGAGGTGGTGGAAAAGACAGCCGGAAGCAAGATGTTTTCTGAGATCAACGCCGTGATGCCTGGGTTTATCAATATCCGCCTGAATCCGTGCTACCTGGCATCCTATGTACAGCAGGTGGCAGAGGATGAAAAGTTGGGACTCAACGCAGCTGAGAAGCCGGAGACGATCATCATTGATTACGGCGGAGCCAATGTAGCAAAACCACTGCATGTCGGACACTTACGTTCCGCGGTCATCGGAGAGAGTATCAAGCGCATCAGCCGCTATATGGGACACCATGTCATCAGCGATGTGCATTTGGGTGACTGGGGATTGCAGATGGGACTGATCATCGAGGAGCTGCATGACCGTCAGCCGGATCTGGTATATTTTGACCCGGATTATACCGGCGAGTATCCGTCGGAGCCGCCGTTTACGATTTCCGAGCTGGAGGATATCTATCCGGCAGCGAGCGCGAAATCCAAGGTAGATGCGGCATTCCGTGAGCGGGCACAGCAGGCAACCTTCAAACTGCAGAGTGGCTATGCACCGTTCCATGCGATCTGGAAGCACATCATGAACGTGTCCTTGAAGGATCTGAAAAAGAACTATGGCAATTTAAATGTATCGTTCGACCTCTGGAAGGGCGAGAGCGATGCGCAGCCATATATTCCGGGACTGATCGAGGATTTACAGAAAAAAGGTCTCGCCTATGAGAGCGATGGCGCGCTGGTTGTCGATATCGCACAGGAAGGGGATGCGAAGGAATATCCGCCTTGTATCGTCCGCAAATCCGACGGTGCGGCGCTGTATGCGACTTCCGATCTGGCGACGATCATCGAACGTGAGCAGGATTTCCATCCGGACCGCTACATTTACGTCGTAGACAAGCGCCAGGAGCTTCATTTTATCCAGGTATTCCGTGTGGCGAAGAAAGCGGGCATCGTCAAAGAAGATACGCCGATGATCTTCTTGGGCTTCGGTACGATGAACGGCAAGGACGGTGGTCCGTTCAAGACACGTGAGGGCGGTGTTATGCGTCTGGAGCACCTGATCAAGAATATCGATGAGAAGGTATATGAGAAGATTCAGGAGAAGCAGAAAGTTCCGGCGGACGAGATGACACGCACGGCGGAGATTGTCGGTCTGGCGGCACTTAAATATGCCGATCTTTCGAATCAGGCGACCAAAGATTACATTTTCGATGTAGACCGCTTTATTTCCTTCGAGGGAAATACAGGTCCACATATCCAGTATATGATCGTCCGCATCAAGTCCATTCTGGAGAAATACAAGGAACTGCGCGGTGCGGATGCTAAAGTGGTTCCGATCCGTCCGGCTGAGAGCGAGACAGAGAAAGCACTTCAGATGGCGCTCTGCCGTTTCGGCGAGGTGACAGAATCTGCATTCTACGAGACGGCGCCGCATAAGCTCTGCCAATACATGGCGGCAGTGGCGGATGCGTTTAATGCATTCTATCTGGAAAATAAGATCCTCTCCGAGGAGGACGCAGCGAAGCAGGCAGCCTTTATCAGCCTGATCACGCTGACCAAGCGGGTGCTGGATACCTGTATGGATCTGCTCGGAATGGAATCGCCGGAACACATGTAATCTGTAATATGGAGGAATCCTCATGAAAATAATAAAAATGTCCGTAGATACCTTCTGGAAGGGCGAAGTACGGGTACAGGGACAGATTGAGGATGAGACAAAGGTATATCAGACAAGAATTTTTATCAAGGGTAGTCAGATCTATGACTACTCTTGTTCTTGTGCGGAGGGAAATTCATTCCGGGGTCCCTGCGTGCATGCAAAAGCGCTTCAGGAGGCGTTTGCCCGCCAGCAGAAAGCCGAGCATACACCGCCGGTTTCGACTTCGCCGGAGATCCGGATGATGATCCGGGAGTACACGAACCGGGAAGTAGCGCGGATTCTGGGCGAGGAAGAGCGGGAACCGGTCTATCTGCATCCCTATTTACAGATCCGGCGCGGCGAAGTGCTTTTGGAGGCACGGATCGGACGGGAAAAACGGTATATTGTGAAAAACCTGCTGGAATTTGCACAGGCGGTTCACAGCGGAAAACGGGTGGAATACGGAAAAGGCATGGCGTTTGAACACGTCCCGTCTGCCTTTGCGCCGGAAAGCCGCCCATTTTTAGATCTTCTGCTGGAGGAGGCGGACGCCTACATACGCCATTATGAGGAGATGCGCGGTCATGCGGGGCTGCCGCTTCCGGTGATGCGGGCGTTAACGCTGGGATCTGCAGCGAGGGATCGGCTGTTTGATCTTTTAGAGGGAAAAGAAGTCCAGACGGAGGACGAGAAAGGTGCTGAACGTGTGTGCCGGGTTGAGCGTAAGGATCCGCGTTTCCCGGTGGAGGTGGAAGCAAGGGGCGATGGAATTGCGGTTACGGTTCCATCGGCTCTAACTTCGTTCCGGGGAGAACAGCGTCTGTATGTGGCAGATGGATTGCATCTGTTTGGATGCAGTGAACTGTATACAGAAACGATGGGCGTTTTTCTGGAGCAGATGGAACAGGGCGGAAGAGAGTGCGGAAGCCGGAAAGAGAAGCGGGAGCTGCTGGTTGGAAGCCGGGATATTCCGCTCTTTTATGCGCGTGTGCTGGAAGGCATGGAGGCACTTGGGATCTTGCAGAGCCCGGAGATCGATTGGGAGAAATACCGCCCAGAGGCGTTGAAAGCCCGGTTTGAGTTTGACAGTGATTCGCCGGACGAGCTGCGTCTGCGTCCGACGCTTTCCTACGGAGATTTTACGTTTTCGCCGCTGGCGGACGAGCATGTTCCGCGGGAGATCTGCCGGGATGTACCGGCGGAATTTTATATCAGCCGCCTGATCACGCGGTACTTCTCTTACTGGGAGGATGAGAGCGGCGAGCTGGTGATCCGCGGGGATGAAGAAGCGCTGTACCAGGTTCTGAGCGAGGGAATGACGCAGTTTCAGGAGGTGGGCGAGGTATGGCTGTCAGAGTCTGTCCGCCATCTGCGCGTCCTGCCTCCGCCGGAAGTGTCGATGGGGGTTTCTCTTGGAGGCGGCTGGCTGGATCTGAAGATTGAGACGGCGGGAATCGACCCGGCGGAGCTTTTGCAGGTACTCAGTGAATACCGCCAAAAAAAGAAATATTACCGCATGAAAAATGGCGAATTTTTGCAGCTCTCGGGCGGCGGTCTGCAGGCGCTTGACAGCCTGACTGCGGATCTGGGACTGACAAAGAGTGAATTTCAGGCGGGGGAGGCGAAGATACCTGCCTACCGTGCTTTTTATCTGGACAGTCTCTCGGGCGACGGCAGGATGAAACTGTTTCAGCGGGATGAAGCCTACGGGATGATGGTGCGCGATCTAAAAACGGCGCAGAGTGTCAGCTATGCGGTTCCGGCGGTGCTGGAAAAGACGCTGCGGGAATATCAGAAGATCGGATATACGTGGATGCGGACGTTGGCGCGGTATCATTTCGGCGGGATCCTGGCAGATGATATGGGACTGGGAAAAACGCTGCAGGTGATTGCGCTTCTGACAGCATTTTATCAGGAAAAAACCGAGCAGAAAGCGGCTGGAAATGAAGGCAGTGGGTCAGAATTACCTCTTCCGTCTTTGATCGTCTGCCCGGCGTCGCTCGTCTACAACTGGGGACAGGAATTTGCCCGGTTTTCGCCGGGGATCCGCGTGCTTCTGATTGCCGGGACGGCGAAAGAACGGCAGGAACAGCTGGAGGAGCAGATGCGGATGGAGGCGTCTGAGGGGGCGCAGGTGATCATCACGTCCTATGATCTGTTGAAACGGGATCGGGAGGCGTATCTGGGACGCACGTTTGAATATGAGATTATTGACGAGGCGCAGGTCATTAAAAATGCAAAGACACAGGGCGCGAAGGCGGTAAAGGAGATTTCGGCGAATGCCCGTTTCGCTCTGACGGGAACGCCGGTGGAAAACCGGCTCAGCGAGCTTTGGAGCATTTTTGATTTCCTGATGCCGGGATTTTTATACAGTTACCGGAAGTTCCGTGAGCGGTATGAGCTGCCGATCGTGAAAAATCAGGATCCGGAAGCATTGACGGCACTGCGGCGGATGACGGGACCGTTTGTCCTGCGCCGCTTGAAAAAGGATGTGCTGCGGGAGCTTCCGACCAAGGAAGAGAGGATCGTTTATTCGGCGGCGTCGGGGCGGCAGCAGAAGCTTTATACGGCGTCGGCGTTGAAACTGAAAGAGGCGCTGGCTGGCGGCGCGTGGTCGGGTAATGGAAAATTGGAAGTGCTTTCCCAGCTTATGCGGCTGCGCCAGATCTGCTGCGATCCGGCACTCTGTTTTGAAGATTATACGGGGGAATCGGCGAAGCTGGAGACCTGTGTTTCGCTGATCGCATCGGCGTCTGCGGCGGGACATAAGATCCTGCTCTTTTCCCAGTTTGCCTCGATGCTGGAGCGGATTCGGGAACGCCTTTTACAAGAGGGCATTTCGTCCCATCTTCTGGTCGGCGCGACCCCGAAGGAAGAACGCAGCCGGATGGTGCAGGCGTTTGCCTCGGATGAGGTTCCGGTGTTCCTTATTTCCCTGAAAGCCGGGGGAACGGGACTCAACCTGACGGCGGCGGATATCGTGATTCATTACGATCCGTGGTGGAATGTGGCAGCGCAGAACCAGGCGACCGACCGCGCGTACCGGATCGGGCAGGAAAAGCCGGTCACGGTATACAAACTGATCTTAAAGGATACGATAGAAGAAAATCTTTTGAAGCTGCAGAATGCGAAACTTGCGCTGGCGGCGCAGGTGGTTTCAGAGGGAATGGTTTCACTGGGCGATTTGAGCCAGAATGAACTGATGGAGCTGTTTGAACAGAATCCATAAAAAAATTTGCAGAAATAACGGGCAGGAGGAAAAAGCGTGAAGCAATGGAAACGATACAAATCATATATACTGCCATATAAGAGCGCCTTTATTCTGGGACCGCTCATGATGGTAACGGAGGTGCTGGGTGAGATTCTGCTGCCCAAATTTATGTCGATGATTATTAACCATGGCGTGGCGCAGAAAGACGGCGGATACATTCTCAAAATGGGACTTGTGATGGCGATTACCTCCTTTTTGATGGCGGCAGGCGGCATTCTGGGGGCATATTTTGCAGCGAAGGCGTCGATTTCCTTTACCAGCGATCTGCGCCGCGACTTATTTGCCAGAGTGCAGCAGTTTTCATTTAAAAATATCGATACGTTCAGCACGGGATCGCTGGTAACCCGTCTGACGAACGATATCCAGCAGGTACAGAACCTGATTATGATGGGACTTCGGATGATGCTGCGCGCGCCGGGCATGTTCCTGGGGGCGCTTGTGATGGCATTCTGGATGAATGCGGAACTGGCAGCTGTCATCCTGGTGGTGATTCCGCTTCTGACGGCGGCGATCGTCTGGATCCTACGGACTGCCTACCCGCGGTTTACAGCCATGCAGAAAGCGCTGGATACGCTCAATAGCGGCATCCAGGAGGTGCTGACGAACGTGCGGGTGGTGAAATCCTTTGTGCGGGAAGACTACGAGGAAAAGCGGTTTGCCGACACGAACCGGGAGCTCAAGGAGGCAGGGCTGCGGGCGCTGAAGATCGTAATTGCGACGATGCCGGTCATGATGTTCGCGATGAATGTGACGACACTGGCAGTTGTCTGGTTCGGCGGAAACCTGATTATCGGCGGACGGATGGCGGTCGGGGATCTGACGGCATTTACGACCTACATTGTACAGATTCTGATGTCACTTATGATGCTCTCAATGGTATTTTTGCAGAGTTCCCGCGCGATGGCGTCCATCCGGCGAATCGATGAGGTGCTGGATGAGCCGATTGATCTGAGCGATGAAAATGCATCACAGAAGGACCGGAAGGTTGAGAAAGGACGCGTGGAATTTAAGGATGTTTCCTTTTCATACCGCGAAGGCGGTGAGCCGGTTCTATCCCACATCAGCCTGACGGCAGAGCCGGGAGAGACGATCGGCATCCTCGGTGCGACCGGAAGCGGAAAAACGTCGCTGGTACAGCTGATTCCCCGCCTCTATGATGTGACAGAGGGGAGTGTGCGGGTGGATGGTATCGATGTGCGGGAGTATTCCCTGAAAAATCTCCGGGACGGCGTTGGCATGGTTTTACAGAAAAACGTCCTGTTTTCCGGCACGATCGAGGAAAACCTGCGCTGGGGTGATGAGACGGCGACGGAGGAAGAAGTGCGGCGGGCAGCAGTGTATGCGCAGGCAGATTCCTTTGTGAATTCGTTTGCCGAAGGCTACAAAACGGAGATGGGACAGGGCGGCGTCAATGTATCTGGCGGTCAGAAACAACGGCTGTGCATCGCAAGGGCACTCTTAAAGAAGCCGAAGATCCTGATTCTCGACGACAGCACCAGTGCGGTCGATACGGCAACGGAGGCGGCGATCCGGACGGCATTCCGGGAAGATTTGAAAGATACGACGAAATTTATTATCGCACAGCGGCTGAGTTCGCTGGAATACGCGGATCGGATTCTCGTCCTTGAGGACGGCAGGATTATCGGAGAGGGAACACAGGAGAAGCTGCTGGCATCCTGTGAGGCGTACCGGGAGATCTATGAGACGCAATATGGAAAACGGGCAGACGGGGAGGGGATGGCATGATGGATGAAAAACAGATTGAAAGCCTGAAACGCCGATATGGCAGCCGCATAGCCGACGCGCCGAAACGCCGCCGGGGACCGGAACGGATGGCGGTCATGAAGGGCGGAAAGCCCAAGGCGGGCGGTCAGACGATGCTGCGCCTGCTTTCATACTTAAAACGCGACCGGATGGCGATGACAGCCGCCTTTTTCTGTGTGATCCTGGGGACGGTGACGAATCTGGTGGGCGCCTATATGCTGCGCCCGATCATCAATCGGTATATTGTGCCTTTAGATGGCAGCCGGGGCGATGTGGCGGGGCTGTTCCGTTCCCTGTGCGTGATGGGAGCGGTTTATTTAGTCAGCGTTGCCGCTTCCTATATGCAGTCGCGCATCATGCTGCAGGTGGCGCAAAACGCGCTGCAGCGGCTGCGGGAAGAGCTGTTTAACCATATGCAGACGCTTCCGCTTCGGTTTTATGATACCGGCAGCAACGGCGATCTGATGAGCCGTTTTACAAACGATGTGGATACGATCGGCATGATGCTCAGCAGTACGCTGGTGCAGCTTTTATCCGGCGCACTCAGTATTGTGGGAACGCTGGTGCTGATGATTTACACGAACGTGTGGCTGACGGTGATTACGCTTGCCATGATGCCGGTGATGCTGCGTGCCGGTAAATTTGTTGCCGGACGGAGCCAGAAATATTTCTCTGCCCAGCAGGCGGCGCTTGGCGCGATGAACGGCTATATTGAGGAGACCGTGCAGGGGCAGAAGGTCGTCAAGGTATTCTGCCATGAGGAGATCGCAGAGGAAGAATTTGGATGGCTCAATGCGGATCTGAAAGAAAAACAGATCCGGGCGCAGTTTTTCGGCGGTGTGATGGGACCGGTCATGAACAATTTAAGCCAGTTAAATTATGGACTGACAGCCTGCATTGGCGGTCTGCTCTGTGTGTTCCGGAACTTTGATGTCGGTGGACTGACCGTATTTTTAGGTTTTTCGCGGCAATTTTCCAGACCAATCAACGAGCTTTCCATGCAGGTTGGAAACGTATTTTCGGCGCTGGCAGGCGCGGAGCGCGTGTTTGCAGTGCTGGATGCGGAACCGGAGGCGGCAGATGCGCCGAATGCGGTTTCGATCGCGCCGATCCGCGGTGAGGTGGTGCTTGACCATGTGACTTTCGGCTATGAGCCGGGGCAGGTGATTTTGAAGGATATTTCGCTCTATGCGAAGCCGGGACAGAAGATCGCCTTTGTCGGCTCGACGGGAGCCGGAAAAACGACGATCACGAATCTGATCAACCGTTTTTATGATATACAGGGCGGCTCGATCACGGTGGACGGCGTCGATGTCCGCCGGATGCACCGGAAGGAGCTGCGGGAAAATATCGCGATGGTTCTGCAGGATACGCATCTTTTTACCGGCACGGTACGGGAAAATATTCGATACGGGCGGCTGGATGCCACGGATGAAGAAGTTGTTGAGGCGGCAAAAACGGCATCGGCGCATTCCTTTATCATGCGTCTGCCGGATGGGTATGACACGATGCTGGAGGGCGACGGTGCAAACTTAAGCCAGGGACAGCGCCAGCTATTAAACATTGCGCGGGCAGCAGTTTCTAAAGCACCGATCCTGATTCTGGATGAGGCGACGAGTTCGGTCGATACGCGGACGGAGAAGCACATCGAGCACGGCATGGACCGGCTGATGGCGGACCGGACGACCTTTGTCATCGCCCACCGGCTTTCGACAGTCCGCAACGCCAATGCGATCATGGTGCTGGAGCACGGGCAGATCATTGAGCGCGGCGACCATGAAGATCTGCTGGCGCAGAAAGGGCGGTATTTTGAGCTGTATACCGGAATGAAGGAGCTGGAATAAGGCTTTCGTTGAGAATTAAATGAGAATTTGTTTCCTGTACGCGTGAACTCACCTATATTGAAAAACGGATGGATCTAGTGTATAATGGGAACACTTGAAATTTTTAAGTAAAATCGGATCGCGTAAGCTGGAAAATAGAGCCGGATCCGTGGCAAATTTTGTACCGTTAGGAGGAATATCTATGAGTATCCGAGTTGGAATTTTAGGATATGGAAATCTGGGACGCGGCGTGGAGTGTGCGATCCGCCAGAATCCGGGTATGGAACTGAAAGCAGTATTTACACGGCGTGCGCCGGAAACGGTCAAGATCCTGACCGAGGGCGTACCGGTTTATCATGTAGATGAGGCAGAGGCGAAGAAAGACGAGATCGACGTTTTGATTCTCTGCGGCGGTTCGGCTACGGATCTGCCGGTCCAGACCCCGAAATATGCACAGTGGTTTAACGTAGTGGACAGCTTCGATACCCATGCAAAGATTCCAGAGCATTTCGCAGCAGTCGATGAGTCCGCACAGAAATCCGGAAAGGTTGGCATCATCTCCGTTGGCTGGGATCCGGGCATGTTCTCCCTGAACCGTCTCTATGCAGCTGCATGCCTGCCGGAGGGCGAAAATTATACATTCTGGGGCAAGGGCGTCAGCCAGGGACATTCCGATGCGATCCGCCGGATCGAGGGCGTCAAGGATGCCAGACAGTACACAATCCCAGTTGAAAGTGCACTGGAGGCAGTCAGAAGCGGCAGCAGCCCAGAGCTGACCACCCGCGAAAAACACACCAGAGAGTGCTTTGTTGTGGCAGAAGAGGGCGCGGATCAGGCAAAGATCGAGAACGAGATCAAGACCATGCCGAACTACTTTTCTGATTATGACACAACGGTTCATTTCATCACCGAAGAAGAACTGAAACGCGATCACAACCGTCTCCCGCACGGTGGTTTCGTACTCCGCAGCGGCAAGACCGGCTGGAACAAAGAGAACCACCATATCATCGAGTACAGCTTAAAGCTGGATTCCAACCCGGAATTTACTTCCTCCATCATCGTGGCATACGCACGCGCGGCATACAAGATGAACCAGGAAGGCCAGAAAGGCTGCAAGACCGTCTTTGATGTGGCACCGGCATATCTGTCGGCAGAGAGTGGGGCAGATCTGCGGAAGAAGTATCTGTAAAAATTTATTAAATAAAAGTAGAAAGCGTCTGGAATGCAGAAGATCTGCATGACAAGATGGATTTTGTGACGCACGGCGTATGCAAAGGCGGCGTTAACTGGAAACCGGCGAAGCTGGTCAACGATTTAAAGAGAAGATACAAAAAGAATCAAGCGGTAGCTGGAGGATCTGAATGTCCTTCGGCTACCTGTTTTTGTAATAAAATTGTAATAATTTCAAATTTTCCTTTCAACTTGTATTGTCGCTTAAAATGAAGTAAAATGTAAGACAGATTTGCATGATTTGTACCTGCGCAGCACTGGCAAAATCCGTTAAAGTCCGCGCAATGAGTGAACGTAACTTTACGTTTGCGGGAGCTGGCGGGTAGGAGAAAAGCGAAAATACATACAGGAAGGACAATATACGATGAATAAATGGAAAAAATCCGTGCGTTCCCTCTGCCTGGGAATGGCACTTATGATGTCTGTGTCATGGACTGCATTTGCTGCGACAGACGGGGCGACCGGTCCGGGACAGGCGGCAGGAGGCACGGTCTCCGGCGCAGTTCCTTCGGGAGCAACGGTTACTTCACAGAATGCAGCTCAGCCGACGGTGGCAGCGCAGGGCGCAGTGCTCTATGATGCGACGCACAACCAGTTTCTGTTTTCCAAGAATGCGGATACGCAGTATTATCCAGCCAGCATCACGAAGCTGATGACGGCGCTTCTGGTAGCGGAAAACTGTAATCTGAGTGATACGGTAACCTTTTCCCAGACGGCAGTTTCGAATCTGGAATCGGGCGCGGTGACGCTGCAGGTTAAGGCGGGTGATACCTTTACGGTTAAGGACTGTCTCTATGGTCTGCTTTTAAAATCGGCAAATGAGGTGGCAAACGGACTGGCGGAGCATGTGTCCGGCAGTGTCAGCGCGTTTGCGGATAAGATGAATGAGAAGGCAGCGTCCTTAGGATGCACGCATACGCATTTTGCAAACCCGAATGGTCTGAACAATGCGAACCATTTTACAACCGCACATGATATGGCGCTGATTGCAAATGCTGCATTCAATAATGCGACGGTGCGTCAGGTTGCATCGACCCTGCATTACGATTTCCCGGCGACTGCCAGCGTGCCGACGGTGCGGACGCTTACGATGGGACATAAGATGCTCAATCCGGCAAATTCTCAGTACTATGAGGGAATCATAGGCGGAAAGACCGGTTATACTTCCCTGGCAGGCAACACGCTGGTAACGTGTGCAGAGCGGAATGGCGTGCGCCTGATTGCAGTTGTTTTAAAGAGTTCGCAGACCCATTATGACGATACGAAGAAGCTGCTGGACTATGGTTTTGCAGTGGCGGGAAGCGCATCCGGCACACCGGCTGGCACGAACACCTCGGTATCGGATGCGGCGAACAACAGTACGTCAAATTCCAGCAAGCCGTCCGGCAATACGACCAGCAAAAATACCTCTTCTTCCGGCAGTCAGGGCGGACCGGGTAGCTCTGGATCTGGCAATACAGCTGCTCAGGGTGATGGTGCGTGGCAGCAGTTTGGAAATGAATGGAAATACCTGAAAGCAAACGGAACCTACGCGGCAAATGAGAGTCTACTGATCAAGGGGGAGACATACTATTTCCATGCAGATGCGTGGATGGCGCGTGACTGGCAGATGGTAAACGGCTCCTGGCATTATTATACCGAAAGCGGGGCTATGGCGAAGAGCCGCTGGATTCAGACGAATGGATACTGGTATTATGTGAGTGCTGACGGAGCATTGTTTGTCAATGGAACGACACCGGACGGATATAGAGTCGATGCGAATGGTGTCTGGATTCAGAAATAAAGAAGAGCATAAAACGGAGCCGACCGGCAGAAAAGACCGGGGCGGTTCCGTTTTTCACAGCTCTGCGGCCGCAAAAAGACCGGCGGCACAGCTGGCAGATGGGGGTGATGTTATTATAGTGTGATCAATTCATACTCCCGGCTTCCCAGACCGATCTTCTCCGCGTGTGCCAGGCAGCTTTTCCACTCAGATTCTGGTGTGGAATTTGTGAAATGGTCATGGTGATCGTGGAAATCCGGATCAGCAAGATGTTTTGCAAGCTGGCTGCCCGGCATCGGAGCAGCGGCCAGACAGGCGTCCACACAGGCCTGATCGAGTGCCAGCGGATCGAAAGAAGCAAACATACCAAGATTTGGAAGGATCGGTACGTCATTTTCACCGTGGCAGTCGCAGTTCGGGGAGACGTCAACGACCAGGGAAATATGGAAGTTTGGACGTCCATCCACAACGGCTTTTGTGTATTCCGCCATACGGCAGTTTAACAGCTCGTTGGCTGCGTTGTTGTCAAATTCGATCGCGTCAAAATTGCAGGCGCCGAGACACCGTCCGCAGCCGACGCAGTGCTCAGCATCCACGTGCATTTTTCTGGAGGCTTCATCGAAAACGAGACCGCCGTTGGCACATTCCTTCTGACAGCGGCGGCAGCCCCGGCAGAGCTTTTCCTTGACGTGTGGTTTTCCACTGCTGTGCTGATCGGTCTTACCGGCGCGAGAACCGCAGCCCATGCCGATATTTTTGATCGTACCGCCGAAGCCGGTCATCTCATGTCCCTTGAAATGGGTCAGGCTGATAAAGACATCGGCGTCCATGACGGCGCGGCCGATCTTAGCTTCTTTGATGTATTCGCCTCCGGCCACCGGAACAGCGATGTCATCGGTGCCTTTTAATCCATCACCGATGATGATTGGACATCCAACAGTCAACGGGGTAAATCCGTTTTCCCAGGCGCATTCCAGGTGCTCGAGCGCATTCTTGCGGCTGCCTGGATACATCGTATTGCAGTCTGTTAAAAATGGTTTGCCGCCCAGCTCTTTGATGACATCAACAACGGCTTTGGCATAATTCGGACGCAGATAACTGATATTTCCAAGTTCACCAAAGTGCATCTTGATAGCGACAAATTTACCATCCATATCGATGGAACCGATCCCGGCTTTACGGATCAGTTTTTTTAATTTGGCAGGGAGACCGTCGCCAAATGCAATGGTGTGGAAATCTGTAAAATACACCTTTGCTTTTTCGGTTTTTGACATATGAATACCTCCTGATAGATGGCTTTTTTTGATTTTTTATCTCAGTCGAGAAGACTCCCACCTCTTTAGGTGGCGAGTAATAGTAAAGTGATAAAAATATCCATTCTATTATACCGGAATCGGGTGGATGTGTCAAAAATTTACTTTTCTTTTTAATGTAGTTCCTATATAATAGGAAAATACGGAAAAAGCAGATTTCAGCTGCAGGGGGGATTCTGGCAAGATACCTGTATCTGGAAACCTGCTTTTGAAAATACGAGGGGACTTGTCTGCATAGAAGGGACAGTGACCCGGGCAGGAGATGACAGTATGAGAAATGCACCGGTTATCTATATCGTGGTGCCTTGCTACAATGAAGAGGAAGTTCTGCCATTGACGGCAGAATTTTTAGGTAAAAAATTAGATGATTTAACCCGCAGCCGCCGGATTCATCCGGGAAGCCGGGTGCTGATGGTAGACGACGGTTCGAAGGATAGAACATGGAAGCTGATCGAGGAACTCCATGAGAAGGACGAGCGGTTTGCAGGTGTGAAGCTGAGCCGCAACCGCGGTCATCAGAACGCGCTTTTAGCCGGGCTTTTTGAGGCGGCGAGACGGCGGTGTGACGCGGCGATCTCGATGGATGCCGATCTGCAGGATGATGTGGACGCATGCGACGCGATGATCGAGCGGTATATGGCTGGCTGTGACATCGTGTACGGTGTGCGCCGCCACAGGGCGACGGATACATTTTTTAAGCGTACAACTGCGCTGGGATTTTATAAGATTATGAATGCGCTGGGAGCGAACACCGTGTATAATCATGCGGATTACCGCCTGATGAGCCGGAGGGCACTGGAAGGGCTGGCGGAATTTTCGGAGGTCAATCTGTTTCTGCGCGGGATTGTCCCGATGATCGGTTATCCGTCCGATGTGGTATATTATGACCGTAAAGAGCGGGCAGCAGGGGAGAGCAAATATCCGCTGAAAAAGATGCTGGCTTTTGCCATCGAGGGCATCACTTCGCTGAGCACAAAGCCGATCCGGATGATTACGTTCATGGGAATTGCGGCATTTTTTGTCAGTATTGGATTCCTTATCTGGGCGGTGGTTGATTTCTTCCGGGGCAATACGATCACCGGCTGGGCGAGCATGATGGTATCGCTCTGGTTTATCGGCGGACTGCTTCTTCTCTCGGTCGGAATCGTCGGAGAGTATGTCGGAAAGATTTATCTGGAGTCGAAGCACCGCCCGCGCTATATCATTGAGAGCCGCACGCCGGATCGCATCCGCGAGCGTGAGAAAGGGCGCAGCCGGAAACAGGAGATGCCAGGAGAAAATTTGCGCCGCAGCCGTGCAGAAGCACGGGAACTCCAGACATCAAAAAGAAGAGAAGCTGTGCAAAAACCGGAGCAGGAGTGAAATAGCTCTAAAAAATAGCTCTTAAAAATTCAGGAAACACTTGACAAACCCGGAAAATGGGTGTATCTTCATAAACAAATAATTCCTATCAGGAATAAGGGAATATAAGCTGAAAGGGGACAGGTCCGATGCGTCAGAGTAAAGCCATGCAGATGAATATGATGATGAACGGCATGTGTATGATGTGCTGTCATATTTGTGTGCATGAAAGACGGAACGGGCTGGTCGGATAGACCTGTAAGTATAGCATAGGAAGCCGCGATCCGTACTGGATTCGCGGCTTTTTTGTGTCATAGGAAATTCCTTGGAATTCCTTATGACACAAAAAGGCACTAACTGCTTCCTGTGACAGAAAAACAGTAGTGGCATCTTTTATGCGACAGGGTATCAATGCTGTATATTCGAAAAAGAGAGGGGAAAAGACAATGGAGCAGAGAAAGAAAGCGATCATCTGCCTGGAAGGACTGGGAAAGCAATTCCAGACAACGAACGGAACGGTGACCGCGTTAGATGATATTAACCTGGAAATCCTGCAAGGTGAGATTTTTGGAATTATCGGTCTGTCGGGTGCGGGAAAGAGTACGCTGGTCCGGTGTATCAATTATCTGGAGACACCGACGGCGGGACGGGTTATTTTTGAGGGACAGAACCTGTCGATGATGAAGGAGTCGGAGATTCGGAAAGCCAGACAGTCGATGGGGATGATTTTCCAGCAGTTCAATCTTCTGGCACAGAGAAATGTACTCCAGAATGTGTGCTTTCCGATGGAGATTGCCGGTGTCCCGAAAGCAGAGGCGAAGAAACGGGCGGCTGAGCTTTTAAAATTAGTCGGTCTGGAAGAACGGATGAAGGCATATCCGGCACAGCTCTCCGGCGGACAGAAGCAGCGTGTGGCGATTGCACGTGCGATGTCCACGAACCCGAAGGTGCTGCTTTGCGATGAGGCGACGAGTGCGCTCGACCCGAATACGACAAAATCGATTTTGGAGCTTCTCAAGAAGATTAACCGCGAACTCGGCATTACTGTGATCGTGATTACCCATGAGATGGCGGTGATTGAGTCTATCTGTGACCGTGTGGCGATCATCGACCACAGCCACATTGCAGAGTCTGGCAAGGTATCAGAGATTTTCTCCGGTCCGAAGTCGGAGATTGGGCGGCAGCTGATTCTAGGAGAGACGGCAGGGCAGAAGACAAGCTTTGCCAGAGCGCGCCAGATCCGCGTTATTTTCAATGGACAGGAATCTTCGGAGCCAATTATTTCTAATATGGTATTAGCCTGCAAGGTTCCGGTCAATATCCTTCTCGCGGATACCCACGATATTGGGGGCAAGGCGATGGGACAGATGCTTCTGCAGCTCCCGGAGGACGAGGTAGATGCAGGGCGTATCTGCAATTATTTAAAAACGGTCGGTGTGACCTATGAGGAGGTGCGCTAAGATGGTATTTGATGCGAAGACAGTCAGTATGCTGGTAAAAGAGACCTGGAGAACCTTATATATGGTAGGTCTTTCTTCCCTGATTTCTTATTTGATCGGCATCCCGCTCGGCGTGGCGCTGGTTGTAACCGATAAAGACGGCATTCGTCCGGTGCCGCTGTTCAACAAAGTGGCGGGCGTGATTGTCAACCTGCTCCGTTCGGTGCCGTTTATCATCCTGTTAGCGATGGTAATGCCGCTGACCCGCGCGATCGTGGGAAAGACGATCGGAGCAAATGCGGCAGTTGTACCGCTGGTAATCGCGGCGTTCCCGTATATCAGCCGTATGGTAGAGGCATCGTTAAAGGAAATTGATGCAGGCGTGATAGAAGCAGCAAAATCAATGGGCGCTTCGACCTGGCAGATTATTTTCAAGGTGCTGCTTCCGGAGTCCAAGCCGTCCCTGTTAGTTGGCGCGGCGATTTCGATCACGACGATCCTCGGATATTCCGCGATGGCAGGCTGCGTCGGTGCCGGTGGTCTGGGCGATGTGGCGATCCGATATGGATACCACCGTTATCAGGCAGATATGATGCTGGTTACCGTTGTGATTCTGGTTATTATCGCACAGCTGATTCAGGAGATCTTTACGCGGAGTTCGAGAAGAAGTGATAAGAGAATCCGTTAATAAGATATTTACAGAAATGAAATGCAGCCTATCGTCTGTGGCAGATGCAGGACATTTCTGAAATATAAATTTAAAGGAACTGTTTAAACACACAAAGAGGAGGAAATCACTATGAAAAAATCATTCTTAGGAACCACATTCCTGGCACTGCTGGCAGCTGCATCCTTAGCAGGCTGCTCTTCCAGCTCGAATGAGACAACTGCTGAGACCGCTGCAGAGGCAGCAGAGGAGACTACCGCAGAGGCTAAAGAGGCAGACGGCGATCTGGAGAAGCTGGTAGTAGGCGCAAGCCCGGCACCGCATGCTGAGATCCTGGAAGCTGCAAGAGACCTTCTGGCAGACAAGGGCTACGATCTGAAGATCGTAGAGTATACTGATTATGTACAGCCGAACAACGCACTGGAGTCCGGCGATCTGGATGCAAACTACTTCCAGCACAAACCATATCTGGATACCTTCAATGAGGAGAATGGCACTCACCTGGTAAGTGCAGGTGCAATCCATTATGAGCCATTCGGCATCTACGCAGGCAAGAGCGATTCTTTAGATGAGCTGGCTGACGGCGCAGAGGTTCTGGTGCCAAACGATGTAACCAACGAGGCAAGAGCACTTCTGCTTCTTCAGGATCAGGGTCTTCTGACACTGAAAGAGGATGCAGGTCTGACCGCAACTATCAATGATATTACGGAGAACCCGAAGAACCTGGATATCGTAGAACTTGAGGCAGCACAGCTTCCGCGTTCCTTACAGGATGCTGATATTGCAGTTATCAACGGCAACTACGCAATCGAGGCTGGTTTAAAGGTAACCGATGCTCTGGCAGTAGAGGCTTCTGACTCTCTGGCAGCCCAGACATACGGAAATGTTGTAGCAGTCCGTGAGGGTGACGAGGAGAGCAACAAGACAAAAGCTCTGATGGAAGTCCTGACAAGCGATGATATCAAAGAATTTATCGAGACGAAGTACGATGGAGCGGTTGTTCCGCTGTTTTAATTGACGGCAGGGACCTGATTACAGCAACGAAATTGGGAAGAGGCGGATGCTTTGCGGTGAAAACCGCAGGCGGAGGTCTCTTCTTTCAATTTATGGGAATGTGCGTCAGATGAAAAATGTTTTGCGTGAATTTTTTTAAATCATGTGATAGAATAAGAAAAAGATAAAGGTGACAGGCGGGTGATAAGAATGGAAATTCATATACAGAACAGGAAAAAGGGCTTTACGCTGGCGGAGCTTTTGGTAGTCGTTGCGATAGTTTCCATTTTAACTGCAATTTCTATTCCTATTTTTACCAGGCAGCTGGAGACCAGCCGGGAGGCCACGGATCTTGCCAATGTCCGTTCTGCATATGCAGAGGTTATGGCAGCGGTCATGATTGAGGATACAGAGAATGAAGTGAAGGTTGTAAAGCTGAAGCAGAAAAAAGAAAAATGGCAGTCGCATGACCCGGTGACGATAGGTGGAGTGATGCATTATAATGATCAGGGTGATACGGCCAACTGGATTGGTTATCCGGTTCCGGGTGGGGAGTGTGAAGTTTCCTATCGGCCGGATTCGGGAGTGCTTTTTAACTGGAAAAGCGGAAAGGGTACAGGCGGTTCGGAACAGAAATACGCGTTTAATATCAATTGCGATGTACATGCGCCCTTGAATGACAGCGGCATATTGGAAATGCTGGGTGATAACAACAATTTTGAAATTGATTCCAACTGTACAAAATCCAATATGCTTCCCAAGATACAGGCGAAGATTGAGGAGGACAGCCTGTTAAAAAAGGGAACCTGGGCCTATCTGGGAGATGCAAAGGATAAGTCGAAGCGATATTTATTTTGGACATCTGTAGATATATCCTCAGATTCGGTTGGTGCAGGAAAGAAGATACCGGTTATTATCAGTACAGCAGATGGAAGGTTTTATATTCCAGAAACAACTACCGCTATGCGAGTGAATAAAGCTGGTAATTATATAGCAATCGCCGGTCATCTGACTCCAACACAGTATAAGGAATATCTTTCGAAGGATAAAAAGTATGAGAATCTGCAGGAGGCATATGATGCATACGCAAAGCTGGTGACAGATGGGACGTATCCACAGTATAAGGATACGCTGCCGAAGTAGGGGCTGTGCGGCTGTTACAGCGGGGCGTCTTTAAAGTGGGAGAAGCCAGGGCATATGTTACTGTTCACGCATACGTGCCCAGTAACGGGCATATATCATTTACCAACCTGTGCCGAAAACCTTGACATTTTCCTAAAAAACCTCTATGATAACAAGGAACTGAAAAATGAAAGGCAGTGAAGAAGAGGAGTACACATAGAAGCCCTGACAGAGAGAACCGCGCAGGTTGAGAGACGGTTCCGGGAAACGGATGTGGAAGGTAGCTTCGGAGCCGGATTTCTGAAAAACTGCGTTCTGCTATGACTTAGGAATGGTGTGAAAGAGAGTGGTGGATAAGAGATCCCGGGAGTTCCCGTTATAGAATCAAGAGGATTGGGATAAAATCTGGATGTGTGCAAAGAAAACACCGGCAGATGGAAATCCTGATTGAATTAAGGTGGTACCGCGTATATGACGCCCTTTGCAGATGATATGTCTGCAAGGGGCTTTTTCATTTCATAGGAAATTACGTCCTATGAAATGAAAAACGTTCCGCGAGGATGCGCGCTCGCGCGAAGCAGAAACATGTCGCAAGCGACCGCGCTCGGCGCGAGAATGTGCCAAGGCACATTCTTTTTCATAGGAAACGCGCTCCGGAAAGGACAAAACAGATGAAAAAACAAGGTCCGCTGACAAGCTGTGACACGTGCGGCAATTATGTCTATGACGATGATTATGGGTATTATCTGTGCGAGGCAGATCTGGATGAGGACGAGATGGCGGCATTTTTAAGCAACCAGCGTTTTGTCTGCCCGTACTACCAGACGGATGATGAGTACAAGATTGTCCGGAAACAGATGTAAGAAACTGCATCGGAAATTACACGAAATGAAGGTAAACAAGATGCGGTTCATGATAGAATGCAGGGATAAACAGCATTTGATGAGTTAAAACGCAAAAGGAGAATCGATCAATGAAAGAACTGGAAAAGACATATAATCCGGCGGATATTGAAGATCGCCTGTATCAGAAATGGCTGGACAGCAAATATTTCCACGCCGATGCAGAGCGCGGACGCAGAAACGGTAAGAAGCCGTTCACGATTGTGATGCCGCCGCCAAACATTACCGGACAGCTTCATATGGGACATGCGCTGGATAACACCATGCAGGATATCCTGATCCGTTACAAGAGAATGCAGGGCTATGAGGCACTGTGGCAGCCGGGTACCGACCATGCGGCGATCGCAACGGAGGTTAAGGTTATCAACAAGCTGAAAGAGCAGGGCATTGACAAGCATGATCTGGGTCGTGAGGGCTTCCTGGAGAAAGCATGGGAGTGGAAAGAAGAGTACGGCAGCCGCATCGTAAAACAGCTTCACAAGCTGGGTTCCTCCGCTGACTGGGACCGCGAGCGTTTCACGATGGACGAGGGCTGTTCCGAGGCGGTTCTGGAAGTATTTACCAGACTGTATGAAAAAGGTTATATTTACAAGGGATCCCGTATCATCAACTGGTGCCCGGTCTGCCAGACTTCCATTTCGGATGCCGAGGTAGAGCATGAGGAGCAGGACGGCTTTTTCTGGCACATCAATTACCCGATCGTCGGCGAAGAGGGACGTTTCGTCGAGATCGCAACCACCCGTCCGGAGACGCTGTTAGGCGATACTGCGGTAGCTGTCAACCCGGAGGATGAGCGCTACAAGGATATCGTAGGCAAGATGTTAAAACTGCCGCTGACCGACCGAGAGATTCCGGTCATCGCGGATGAGTATGTAGATAAAGAGTTCGGTACCGGCTGCGTAAAGATCACACCGGCACATGACCCGAACGACTTTGAGGTAGGAAAACGCCACAACCTGGAAGAGATCTGCATCATGAATGACGATGCAACCATCAGCGTACCGGGCAAATATCAGGGCATGGACCGCTACGAGGCGAGAAAAGCCATGGTAGAGGATCTGAAGGAAATGGGACTTTTAGTCAAAGTCGTTCCGCATTCCCACAACGTAGGTACCCACGACCGCTGCGGCACAACCGTAGAACCGATGGTAAAACCGCAGTGGTTTGTCAAGATGGAAGAGATGGCGAAACCGGCGGTAGAGGCACTTAAATCCGGCAGACTTAAATTCGTTCCGGAGAGCTTTGGAAAGACCTATCTGCACTGGCTTGAGGGCATCCGTGACTGGTGTATTTCCCGTCAGCTCTGGTGGGGACACCGGATTCCGGCATATTATTGTGATGACTGCGGCGAGATGACCGTTGCCAAGAACGCACCGGCGGTATGCCCGAAATGCGGCGGCACCCATCTGCATCAGGATGAGGACACGCTGGATACCTGGTTCTCTTCCGCCCTGTGGCCGTTCTCCACGCTCGGCTGGCCGAAGGACACACCGGAATATGAATATTTCTATCCGACCGACGTGCTGGTAACCGGATACGATATCATTTTCTTCTGGGTTATCCGTATGGTATTCTCCGGTCTGGAGCAGACTGGCAAAGAGCCGTTCCACACCGTCCTGATCCACGGTCTGGTACGTGATTCTCAGGGACGTAAGATGAGTAAATCCCTTGGAAATGGTATCGATCCGTTGGAGATCATCGATCAGTATGGTGCAGATGCACTTCGTATGACATTAATGACAGGTAATGCACCTGGTAATGATATGCGTTTCTATAATGAACGTGTAGAAGCAAGCCGTAACTTTGCAAATAAAGTATGGAATGCTTCCAGATTTATTATGATGAATCTGGGCGATAAAGAACTGAAAAAACCGGCTGACTTTACTGTCCGTCCGGCTGACAGATGGATCATGTCCAAGTGCAACAACCTTGTAAAAGATGTAACAGAAAATATGGACAAGTTCGAACTTGGTATCGCACTTTCCAAGATATACGACTTCATGTGGGATGAGTTCTGTGACTGGTACATTGAGATTGCAAAATACCGTATCTATCATGCAGAGGAAGATCCACAGGGGGCAAACGATGCATTATGGACATTAAAAGAAGTATTGAAAAAATCATTGAAACTGCTTCATCCATATATGCCGTTCGTTACAGAAGAAATATACAGCAAATTGGTACCGGAAGAAGAGTCACTGATGATGTCCGACTGGCCGGTATATGAAAAAGACTGGAACTTCCCAATTGCAGAGAACATTGTTGATCACTACAAAGAGATCATCCGCGGTATCCGTAACGTACGTGCAGAGATGAATGTTCCAAATTCAAGAAAAGCAACTGCTTATGTTGTATGTGAAGATGAACAGCTCGGATCAGGACTTGCAATGTTAAGTAATGCAGCTCAGAATATGGCAGCATTGAACAAACTGGTACTTCAGAAGACGACAGAAGGCATTGCGGAAGACGCAGTATCTATTGTAGTTCCGGATGCAACGGTATATCTTCCACTGGAAGAGCTGATCGACTTTGAACAGGAGATCGAACGTCTGACAAAAGAAGAGGAAAGACTGACAAAAGAGATCGCACGTTCAAACGGAATGCTGAACAACGAAAAATTTGTAAGTAAAGCACCGGCTGCAAAGGTTCAGGAAGAAAGAGAAAAACTGGAAACTTATCAGCAGATGATGGCTCAGGTAAAAGAAAGACTGGAAGGATTAAAAGCAAAACAGTCTTAAGCGAAGAAAATTGTAAATCTTAAAACCTATAGACAACCATATATTTCCGCAGTTATCAGTAACAGGATAGCTGCGGATTAGATATCAAAGGGGATTATATGAAAAAATTTCAGTTAAAGAAACCGGATATCAAGGGAAAAATCCGCAAAATAAGAAATTTGAAGAAAGAGGATGTTATTGCATACTGGAAAGGCAGACATGAACGACGCGAGAGAATACTGGAAGCAAGACGTAACAGTGCATTTGCAAAGAAGATGCAGCCGGTCTATGCATTCATGAACCGATTCTCTTTGATATTTCATGCACTGCTTGCGTGCATCATTAACTTTACAATAGAAGCAATTTCCAGGCATTCGCTCGCTGCTGCCTGGAACTATATGACAGGAACACCGTTGGTATTTTTGTACAATGCGTTTATGATCTTCGTAACCTTTTCTATTGTATATCTGTTTAAGCGAAGGATATTTGTCCGTATCATTATCAGCGCATTGTGGATTATCCTCGGAATTGCCAATGGATATATCCTGCTAAAGAGGGTTACACCGTTTAATGCACAGGATCTTAAGATCGCAGGAGACGGAATCGCGCTGATCAATAACTATTGTAATGGCTTTGAAGTCGTTGTGATCGCTATCGGAGCAGCTGCGCTTGTGGTCTGGCTGGTTTCGATGTGGAGACGCGGCGGACAGTATACAGGAAAGGTACACCACGTAGCATCGCTGCTGGGAATTGTTGTGTGCTGCATACTTTACACATTTGTCACGAATGCAGCAATAGACAAAAGAGTAGTATCTACGTATTTTGGAAATATTGCATTTGCCTATGAAGATTACGGTCTTCCATATTGTTTTTCGGCGAGTCTGTTCAATACCGGAATCAGTGAGCCAAACGGGTACACAAAGAAAAAAATGGCAAAGATCAATAAAAACGGAGAGCTGAATAAGAGCACAACAAGCCGTTCTTCCGATGAACTTCCGAATATTATTGTAGTACAGCTGGAGTCATATTTTGATGTGGCAAATGCAGAGTTCTTTACCACATCTGAAGATGCGTGTCCAAACCTGCATAATTTATACCAGAATTATTCATCCGGATATTTCAAGGTACCGTCGGTGGGAGCCGGTACGGCAAATACAGAGTTTGAAGTACTGACAGGAATGAATCTCCGTTACTTCGGACCGGGAGAATATCCATATAAGACATACTCGAAGAAACATCCGACAGAGAGTGCTGCAACCGCACTTTCCGCACTTGGATACGGGACACATGCATTGCATGATAATACAGGTAATTTCTATAGCCGTGCCAATGTCTTTAACAATATGGGATTTGATACATTTACCAGTAAGGAGTTCATGAATGTCCTTCAGACGACAGAGAACGGCTGGGCGAAGGATGAGATCCTGACACAGCATATCATGGAAGCCATGGATACATCAGATCAGGAAGACTTTGTATTCACTGTCAGTGTTCAGGGACATGGAAACTATCCGGAGACGCAGGTGATCGAAAATCCAAAGATCAAGGTTGAAGGAATTGAAGATGAAGCACTAAAAAATAAATGGGAATATTATGTGAATCAGGTCTATGAGATGGATCAGTTTGTTGGTGATCTGATCAAGGCAGTGGAAGCAAGAAAGGAACCGTCTGTAGTTGTATTTTATGGGGATCATCTTCCAACCATGGGACTGAAAGCAGAAGACTTAAAGAGCCGTTATTTATATAATACAAATTATGTGATCTGGGACAATGTCGGACTTCAGAAACAGGACAAGAATATTCCTGCTTACCAGCTGATGTCAGAGATCCTGAACAGACTGGATATTCATTCCGGTACAGTGTTCAATTACCATCAGCAGAGAAAAGGAACGAAGAATTATCTTTCAGACCTGGAACTTTTGCAGTATGATATCCTGTATGGAAAGCAGTACGTTTATAACAATCATCCTCCGATCTCGGAAGGGCATATGGTAATGGGAATCCGTGATGTGTCATTGAGCAGTATTGTTCCGCAGCTTAGCAGCGGATATAGTCTGTACGGCGAGAACTTTACAAAATACAGCCGCGTATATGTGAATGGAGAAAAGCAGAAGAGCAGTTTCCTGAATAATACACGTATTAATCTATCAGAGACAGAATTGCAAGACGGAGATGTAATACAGGTCGGACAGGTTGGTTCCAGTGATACAATCTTCCGGATGTCCGATAAATATATTTATCAGAACGGGCAGCTTGTAAAACAGGAAGGTACAGCAACCGATAAGAACAAATCTTGGGTGGATCAGGAATATGATGTTAAATAAAAAAGAACCAGAAGTGTTCACATATGAAGAGGCAGCCGCGTATATCGAAGAAATTCCGAAATTTACAAAAAAACATACGCTGGAGCACACAAAATTATTTTTAAAAAGATTAGGAAATCCGGCAGTGGACAGGAAAATCGTCCACGTTGCCGGAACCAATGGAAAAGGGTCTGT
>ERZ773190.656-NODE-656-length-38203-cov-3.073136_pt1 | contig 38203 bp, 53 predicted proteins | sample MGYA00511111_ERZ773190 | MGnify/ENA primary metagenome ERZ773190 (study PRJEB29015, sample SAMEA2737777) | human gut metagenome | biome: human gut; feature: human-associated habitat; material: faeces | place: China | collected 2012 ... | reverse complement strand
ATTCATTATAACGGCAATTACCCAGGTCATAATTGCCCGGGCGATTATTTCAATTACTATTGCCGTCATAAGAATCAGAATCAGAAAAATTGCTACACCTATACTCATTGTTTTCGCACTCCTTTTTATATTTTTCTTTTAATTCTGCTTCCAGTTCCTTCTGCTGCCGTTTCAATTCGTCGTTTCTCTCTATCAGTTTTCTTATAGTTTCTTCTGTCTTTCCGATTGTCCGGCATAGCATAATCTGTCTGTGAATCCCGTATCTTCTGTGCGTTAATAATTCCATTTGTCGGTCAGTTATGTACACTGTATAGTGTCTTCCGCAGTTCTGGCATTTAAAGTACTGCTCCAGCACTGGAAAGCCATGTCTATCCCTTGCTATTATTCTGGTGCCCGTTATTTTTGCTATTTCTATTTCAGCCCCGCATTTATCGCAACGAATCTCGAATTCATTCTGTAATTCGCTCATATCCTTCTCCTTTCGCCGTCAATCCTCGTCTTCTAAGTCAATCAGCCCCATCTGCTCCGCGTCGTATACGTCCATGATTCCGAGTACTGCGTAGCCGTCTACGATCGCGCTTGATGTCTCCGCTGTATCTACACAAGTCACGCACACACGCATCTGCCTTCCTGTAGATCTTCCATCCTTGAACTCTAGCATTGTCAAGATGTCCTTCTCTTTGTACTGATCCATTCCGATCTTTACGATCATATGACGAATTCGCCCGGTCTCAATGTCCTTATAGACCTGCTCTGCAACACGCATCGCCCTTTCTTTTTTATCTTCCTGCTCATCCGAAGGCAACTGTTGCATTCTTTCTTCCTGTTCCTGCTCTTTCAGCTTTTTCTTGCTCTCCCGGTCAAGCCTGTCCTGTTCTTCATTGTATCGGTCTTCTTCTGTTTTCTCTGCTTCTGCCTTATTTACGTACTGATCGCATTTTTGACAAGTCCCGGTTTTTACGTTGCATTCCTGGTATTTCTGGCAAGAGTAGCATAATGACGTAATGCTCTCCGGGTGTGCGTCTTCCCAGTCTTCCTGCTGCCCGGTTTCCGTTTCTTCCGGCTGTTCTTCTTCCTGGTATTCCTCTGGATCTTCTGCCGCTTCCTCTTTTTCTTCTTCCTTTGCCTGTTTTGCTTCTTTGACCGATAAGCCGCCTTTTTCGTACTTCTCGAACAGCTCCTGCTGCTTTTCCTGGCTTAATCCACTTATCTCGTGTGCTGCGGAAAAATTTAAACGTCCTTCCCTCACCTCTTTCTGCAATTCCGGTATCAGGTTGCTGTTGATCTTCTCGATCTGTGCGATCTTGCCTGTTGACTTCTGCATGATTGACGCAATCACGTCGCGTAAGCGTCCTTTATTCAGGTCGTATCCTTGCAATTCTAATCCGTTGTCTCTCATGTACTGCAAAGCCTTTTTTAACTGCTTTTCTTCTTCCAGCATTTCCTCGATACTCTTGTCGCGGTATGAGTTCGCTATGATGATCTGCACAATTTCTTCGTTTTCTTCGGCTGCGTTCTTGATCTGACACGTTACGATCTCGAATTCTTTATAGCCATCCTCGACCAGTTTATTCAATGCGCGCCATCTTCGCTCGCCTGCGATAATCTTGTAGATTCCTCTGTCGCACGGTTCATATGCGACTGTCATATTTTCCATAAGTCCCGCCGCGAGGATCTTCTGCGCCAAGCCGTCAATATCCTGCATAGAGTAAAAGTTCTTCTCATTGCTGTACATTTTCTTAATGCTTATGTCACGTGTACGAAATCTCGCTTTTGGTTTGTCTTCTGCTGCTGCCATGCTGTTTTTGTTTAGTGCATCTATCGGACTCCATCCTGCCGCCATGTTATCACTTCTCCTTTCCTGCGATCACAACTTCCATTTTGTTCAAGGTTTCTTCGTCTGCATATGCGATATCTATGAGTGATTCGTCTTTTCTCCATTTTCCGCAGATGCTTTTCTGGATCAGTCTTTTTAATTTCTGCGGATTTATCACAATCTTAAAATTCGCGATTGCTTCCTGGAATTTTGTATCTGCTTCTTTGTCTGTTATGTCGAGATCTTCTATTTCCCTAAAAATCGGCTGCGCTTCTGATTCGTTAATGGTCTCTATGATCTCCATGATCTCGTCTTTCATTTCTTCTCGATCCCTTTTTATCATTTCAAGTGCTTTATCTTCTGCACTTATTCTGTCTTCTTTCAGATTTTCCAATTTCTTTGCTTTTTCTAAGAGTTCTCTAAAGGATTCTATGCTGATCGTCACTTCTCCGGTAATGTCCATTTCTGCCCCTCCATTTCTTCCAGCAACTCTGCTGTCACATCTCGGTAATCTCGTGTTACAATGCAGTTTTTTGAAAATTCCGGAAGCGGTACACGCTCAATCGTTGATTTTTCTGCAACAATAGATCTTCTTACCACCGTTTTGAAACATTCCTCGTTGTATGATTCATGTAACCACTGCTCTACCTGTATACTTGTCTGGTTCTTCTGGCGCATTGTCATTAAGATCTTCATGCGGATGTTCTGGTTAAACTTTCTGAGGTCTTCCAACTGTTCCTCCATCTGCGTAATTGCTTCAATCTCGAAACCACCAACCTTGACCGGAAGGATCACCAGATCCGCTCCTACAAGAACGTTGATTACCGTCATATCCATAAGCAATCCGCAATCTGCAATGCAATAATCATACTGCTGCTGTACTTCCACGATTGCCTTTTTGAATCTCGTCACCTGGTTTTCACTTTCGCTTAACAGCTTCATGTTCGTTCTCATCAGATAGCCGTTTGCCGGAATGATGTCAATGTTCTCGTATGGTGTTTTCTGGATCAGTTCTTCTGTGCTGTATGTGCCGCCTGTGCTCTGGTGGTCTTCCAACAGCTCCGACATACCAATGCCCGTCGGTTCAAAAGCATCGTACAGCATTGAGATATTGCCCTGCTGATCCGCGTCGATCAGAAGCACCTTTTTTCCGTGTTCCTCGCCCAGTAAGTATGCGATCGTTGCCGCTGTCATTGTTTTACCGATACCGCCTTTCTGGTTCATAACTGCAATTGTTTTCATGTTTGTGTACCTCCTGTTTTCATTGTTTAGTTGTATTCGTTGTATTTGCATCGTCTGCATTCTGGCTCCAGCATTCCGTCGTCTGGATTCCTGCATCCGGTACATGCTCCGTAAACGTTGACCGCTGCTTTCCAGATTCCAAACTTTTCCTGTTGCTGTGCGGTCTTGCATTTCTTCAATGCCTTTCGTGTTGCCTTGGTTCTTTCTTCTATTCTCTGAAAGTAATGCACCGTGTCTTCCCTTCTTTCCTGATTGTCAAGTTCTGTTCTGACATTGCATTTTCTTTGTTTCCGGTATCAATTTCTTTCAGGTTTACATACTCTTCCAGCACCCTGATTGCTTCTTCTGCTCCGTAGCATACTGCACAGTAATGTCCTGCACCTGCCAGTGCTTTTAACATTTTCTTCTGGCTTTCTTCCATTTTCCCGATGTCGTATTTCATTTCTATGTACAACCCGTTATAGATGCCTTTTGGAACCGGAAGACAGAGATCAGGAATCCCAGCTTTTACCCCCATCTGTTTTAGTTTCACAGCTTCAACCTTGTTCCTGCTGCCACCGTTCGGACAGTGATGCAGGAGTGACAGTTCCGGGTATCTGCTCTGCTGCCACGAAGCCCACATAATCACCTGGATCTGTTCTGTATCCTCGCTTCTTTTTGCGTTTCTTAAGTTCATCAGATGTTCCCTTCCTTTTCGTCCTGTTCGACTGCTTCTTTTTCTTTTGTATTCATGTCTGTAGCTTCGCCAACTGTCGCACAGAGTACAGGTTCGGCACAGTCCGTCAACATATACAGTTCTTCGACTTTATACTTCAATCTCTTTTTTGTGTTTACTACCAGTATTATAGGTTTACTTTCACCGTCGAACTGCTCCAGGTATTCGATCAGCTCTGCTGTTGTCATTGACATTACCATATAGTGCTCCTTTCTTGCGCATTCGTGCATATATGTAGAATCTGCCGTTAAAGGTGTTATATCTGACTTCCGCTTCTGTGAAATCATATTCGTCTCCGTACCATCCGTTGAGGTGATCGCAGATCTTCAAGTCTCCCTTAACAATCTTGTCCACATGATACTGTTTTGTTTTGTAATGGTTTACTTTCTCTTCCGGCTTACGTAGCCCCTTCGATGCGTTCCAGGTCTTCTGATTCTTCTCTTTCTTTTCTTTAGTGATATACTTTGCCATTCCCACAAGCCCGTTTTCGTCCTTCTGTAAGCGTCTGAGTTCGTTTCTTTTTCCCAACTTCCAAACATTCTCCACGGTGTCCATGTCCATATCACCATCTAATACGACGTGGTGATGCCAGCGTCCTTTATCACTACATTCCGTAACATACACATAACGTGCGTTCGGTAATCCTTTTTTCTTTCTTCGGTAATTCAGGCGTTTGATGAAATTCTGCATATTCCGGTTTGCTACTACTATTGATACTGGCATATTTTCATCAGTGTATGTAAAAGTTGCCCATATATCCCTGTTTCCGAAATTCTCGCAAATTACCCTTTCGCACATCTTGCGGCTGTTCTTGTCGTTCAGATTCCTTTGCGCCTGCTGCTGTCGTTTCTTCTTTCCTTCGTCCGGTATATCGTCACGTTGTCCCTTTGTAAACTCCGGATATATTTCTATTTCGAGCTGTTCTCCTGCCCAGATCTCCTTGGTGGCATAGATACTTTTTACCTTTCCTTCTTTCAGGATCCTTTCCTCATTCACCTCATCCAGTTTTTTTAGTTCATTCTGGTATGCCGCTTCATAATCGTAGAGCAGGAAGGCTGTTCTTCTTTTCTTCTTTTTCCTCATTTTGATATATCCTTTCATCGACTTGTTACTATCCATTACAAGGTCGCTGAAAAGATATACAAAAGCTCCGTTTGACTTTTTATACCGTCCGTAGTACTATACTAGTGTGTACTTTTGGTTCAGGACATTGTTCTGAATTCGTTGTGAAGCCTTCCGGAGCCGCCAAGCATACCGGAAGGCTTTTTCCTTATCCCGCTTTTTTTTCGTCCTCTGATGCCTTTCTGACGCTCACAAGACGCACCTTTGTTCCGTCCTCTCTTGCATTCAGAATCATAGCAATCGCCCTGAACGCCTTCATCGGATCCGGCGTGTTGTTCTGTGTTGCTGCCATAGTTATTCCTCCCATACTTCATTAGCTTCTTTTTTGCAGCCTCTTTCCATGTAGTAGTCATACAAGAATTCTTTCTGTGCTTTTGTATAGGTTCTTGCAGTGCTTCTCGTCGGAAATGCGATTCCTTGTGCCGGGTTATGTAAAAGCACCCATCCCCCTTTTATTAAGGTGTCACCTCCGGCATCGCTTTCTAATCCTTTTTCTTTCAGGAAATTGTTTGCCCAATCCTCATGTTCTCCCCATTCCACCCCGTAGAATTTTCCATGTGGTGATAACCATCCATAGTCTGCTGTAGTGTGGTCTTTTTCATCCATCATTCTATGCATAAAGCTGTCAAGTGCGTCCCGCTGTTTATCCTCTGTTGTTTCCTCTCCGAGTTCCTTTCTGATTGCCCTTTTTGTTTCTTCCGGGATATAACTCATTGCAACGTCCCATCGCTCTACCATCCTTTGCAGATTCTTCTCTGCTTTCTTTCGTCTTTCGGTTTCTTTCCAGATGTTCATGCTCTGCGGCATCTGCTCTTCTTCTCCCGGTTCGTATATTTCGAGATGATATGTACCTGCTGCCGTGCTCCCTTTTAGAGCAGCACGCCCAAGCAGAATATCCTCTGCATATCTTCTCGTCTGTGCTTCCGGTACGTCCTCATTGACCATGCAAAGTATCAGTGTTTCCATGAGTTTTTCAAAACTTTTCTCGCCACTGTAGAACGCTTCTCGTGTCCACTGTGTGATGAATTCGCCCTGAACGTCGAAGGTCAGCTGTTTCTCTTTTACTTCACTTCCCATTTTTACCTCTCCCGTATTTTTGTTTTACATAATCTTCAATATCCTTGAGTGCCTTTTCTTTTCTTGTTTCTTCCCAGTTTTTCGCCATCAGATCCAGCGGCACGTCGAACATTTTGCTAATCTTAACTATATTTCCAAATGACGGTTCTGCTATATCTTTTTCCCACTTCATAACGGTTGTGTCAGCTACTCCGACATCCTTTCCAAAGTCTCTGAGAGACATATCGTTTTCAAGACGTATCTCTCTGATTCTTTTACCCAATGTCATTTTTCTGCTCCTTTCAGGCTTCGCACACGAATTCCAGTTTAGAAAAACATTCGTCCTTTCTTTTCTGGTCGTATGCCAGCTGCATCGCATGTACATAAATCTCTTTTTCAGTCTTAAAGAATCCGTGACCGTAAAGTTCTATGTTCGCAGTTCTTTCTTTCCCCGTGTCCATGTTTTCGTATGTAGCTATGAATTCGTACATTCTTCTTATCTATCCTACCTTTCTCCTTTCTGGTTTTCTTCTCTGTTTATTCATCGTTTTCTTCCTTTCCCTTCTTTTTCCTTTCTGGCAGACTGTACGCACCGCCATGTTTTCACGATGCTCCGATAATGTCTTTCGGCTTGCCATCATCAGTGAACACGTTGCCGTCGTGTCCAGACAGGGCGAATGCCCTGTTTCGGCTTTTATTACATATCAAGCAATTCTTTCAGGAGTTCTGCTGTCCACTCTGTCAGTTTCTTTCCTGATTCCAGATACTGTTTCAATGCTTCTCTCTGTTCTTTCATTTTCTCCTGTGTTGGAAGCTCTGCCGTTTTACCTCCCTGCTCTATCGCTTTGAAAATCGCATACAGCACGATCAGGCAATCTTCTTTGCATTCGTACTCGGCAATTTCTTCGGCGCATCCGTCAAACACCTGAATCGTGTGTCTGATCTCTTCTTTCTTCCCCTTCTTAAAGTTCTCTTCCTCATATCCGATTCCCTCAATGTGACCTTGCATATTGAAAATCCTTGTTTTGTCCTGTGATAAAATGAACATCCTCTTCTCCTTTCGTTCACTTGAAACTGTATTCAACAACTTCTGCGTTTGGTCTGACTTTGATGTCTTCTTCATACATAAATGCTTTACACTGGAAGAACTGGACTGAATGGTCAAATGATTCCTTCACCTTGTTTGCTGGAAGAATCACTTCTATCACTGCCACTTCATCGTGTCCTCTGATTGCCACGAACTTCGCTGCGTCCTGTGGCTTTTCACAGAGGTACACGCAACCGTCCCATCCTCTTTTCACTACTCCGTCAGCAATAATCTTCTCCATCGTCTCCGGTATTGCTGCATGGTAATATTTCTTTCTCATTCTCTTCCTGCCCTTCGTCTTTCTCTCTTGTCCAGTTCCTCCATCACTTTTCTGTATCTGCTTCTCCATAGACTGGTGCTAATTCATTTTCAGGAACATCGAAAAAACAGTAATCTCCTATTTCGACCTCATAAAGCCCGTTGTATTCTCTTAAGATTTTGCATATGTACGAATAACCGTTTACTTTGATCCATGCAAAACCTGATTTGAATTTATTCATCGTTTTTTCGTTCTCTCCTTATTTTCAGTAGCCAGATACTCTCGTCCTCATTGCAGATACCAAAATACTCATCTGTTCTCGTAAAATAGAATAAAATCCCGTAGAACTGATAGATTGCTACCTTGAACGCTTCCCATTTTGCCTGGCATGAAATGCAAGTGTTATTCCAGTATGTGTAACCAAGTCCCTGATCCGGGTGTCCATTCCTCGGTTCTGCTTTCTTTTTTTCTTCCAGAGCACTGTCCCAAACGCGGACTGTACTCTCAATCTCCATACCCATTGCTGTCTGCATGAATTTCTTTTTGTTCATTCTCATAAACTACTCCCTTCTGGATCTTCCTGGTCTTCCGTTTCATCGTATGCAGCACTGTCTTTTAAGAGATTGTAGCCTTCTTCATACATATAGCGGATTCCATCCATGATCTCGTATAATTTCGTCTTTATACTCTCTTGCGATTTCTCTCAGTGATGCCATTTTGTCTCCCTCCTTTTTCTTCCTTCATTTCCCTTTACAATAGAATTCAATAGTTTCTATCTCTTCTTCATTTAAGAATTCGTCTTCCAGCCTGTATGCAAGGCAGTCTTTCTCGACATTTGTTAATCGGATAATTCCCGTAAAATCGTCTACTTTGTCATATGCTTTTGAAGCCTTTTTGCAAATGCTCGATAATCTGTGTCTTGCTCTTTTTGCAGTCTGCAAATCTCTTCCAATCGCCCTCCAGAAGATAATACTCTGTGGTGACGTAATAACCGCCACGCTCATCCTTTTTCCACCAGTCATCACCTTTTGCGTGTTCGGTTTCTTTGACTACAATCATTGAGTTGTCTGGAAGCGGATACGAATAATACTTCTCGCTTACATCCGGCACAGTGAGCCATAAATTCCATCCGGTATAGTCCTCCAGAAAGTCTCTGCGTTTCTGGTTGTTCGTTAATTCTTTCAGTTCCATTCTTTTGCCTCCTTTGCGCTATCCATGCTTCCTGCGGAAGTGCATTTTCCTTTTATAGTGTTGCTCTGCTTGAACACCTGACTTTAACCTGCCATCGTCAGCACCGGGAGGTTATCTCCGGTGGGCGGTCATTGCATCTCTATAGTTTCGCTTATCCTGCAATTTTGCAGATAATTGAGATCAGCGAAATGACTATCGCGGCTGTTGAAGTTATGGCGGTGAAAATCTGCGTTTTCAAGAGCCGTGTATGTTTCTGTATCTCTTTTTCAAAAATCTCAGGAGTAATTTGGAAGGTGGTTTTCATCGCGTCGCATACCTGTTCGGCTTCTTCGTAAGAAAGACCAGTTTCATCGAGTACTTTCATACATCTATAAAACGCTTCCTGCTTTTTGTCCTGTCTGATTTCCGCGGTATTCTTTTCCGGTGTCACTGTTTTGTTTTTATCTCCTTTCATGTTGTCTTAGCCTTCTAGTATCTGTTTTTAAGCCTTTGTTTTCATAAGAAAAAGATACTTTTAAATCTTTTTCGTCGAAATTTGTATTCACAAGCCGCTGAAGTTTTTCAACGGCTTGTTCTCTTTCTTCGTGCCTGGTTCTTCTCATATTTTTCCTTTCTTTTATGTTGTCTTCTTGGTTGCCATGAAGGTTCCGAACTCAGCCCCGCGCAGAAATGCCAAAAATAAATCCTGCTGCTTGAGGTTTAAACCCTGTGTGAACTGAGAAATTTGTTCTGTTTTGTTTTTGCTTTCCTGTTCAATAAGTACATCTGTGTTATTTGTCATTTTGGTTTTCTCCTTTCGTTAATTTGGTTGTTGAACTAAATATATCATTATTTATTTGGTCTGTCAACTATTTAAAAGAAAAAATTATTTATTTTTTGGTTGACTAACCAATTTCAAAATGATATATTGTATTTAAGCAGAAAGGAGGGAATATCTTGAACGAACGAATACGTTTCTTGCGCGAGAAAAACAAATTATCTCGTGCAGCTTTTGGCGAACGTATCGGGGTAAGTGGCGACGTTATTAATAATTTGGAACGCGGACGTGTGGAAGTAAAAGAGCATATAATAAAGTTAATTTCCGCAGAATATGGCGTTACCGAAGAATGGCTTCGTACTGGAACTGAACCCATGTATACAGAGCCGAATTCTTTCAGCCTTGACGAATTCGCTACGGCGCATCATATGACAGATCTTGAAAAAGAAATTGTTAAGACATACTTCCGAATTGATCCTGATATTCGCGAGAAAGTGTTAGAGCATTTTAAGAAGTGCTTTTTAGGATTTAGTAGTGTGCCAGATACGCCAGAAGAACTCGAAACAATGTACCCGCCTGTCAAAAAAGGCGAAGAAAATGCCGGGTGAAAAACACCCGGCTGCAACTCACTACTTAAGTATTATGAATTGAGTTCCCCCATTGAAATTAAGATTGATATATATAGTGTTGTTACTGTGATAATACAAAGCGTAGATTTTGCAGTTTCCATACTTAATGTACTTTCTTTTCATTTTCCCACACCTTCCCGTTGTAGTAATGGCAACAGCCGGGTGCAGGAATCATTATAAACGGGGCACTTATCGTAATACTACAGGTAAGTTTTTCCAATGAAAGGTACAAAGTAGAAATGTTTGTAACTAGTTTTCAATTTCGCGTTGCGGGTGTTACTTTTTGCAATGACAACGGAACTTCTCGTCAGTCATACATATCTCGTTTGTGCGGAGGAGATCCCCTTTTTATTTCTCCATTCACATTCGATGGAAAACCCGCATTCCATATTTCCGACGTTTCCGGTCACTGTATTGGAAGTGTCCCCAGTGTATATGTTCAGGATTTCTGTTCTTATAAAGAACAAGGATACTTTATAAAATTATGTGTGGATGAAATACTGGGTTGCGACGAATCCGGTAACCGTATACCTGGATACAATTTAGGCGTATTAGTAGATGTAGATGTATATGAGGATCTTTCGGATACATTCAGTAGTTCCACTTTATCCGATTCGTCCCTTTCATCCCCTGATCCTGTTGAAACGTTACCCAAGCCCAAAACAAAGAAAACGGGGCGTGTTATGATAGCCTTCGGTATTATTTGTGCAATCAATGCAGTGTGCATCTTAAATCCAATGACTGCGATTTTGGCTGTTATTTTTTTATACTTTGGTATTCGACGTTATCGAAATTTTAAAAAATAAAAAAGACACCCGGTTTTCCGAATGCCTTTCATTGCTACCTATGCAGCACACGCCGCATAGAATAGTCCATCGCAACTTCTATTCTATCACAAAAAGCGTGCTGCTGCATAGCTTTATTTTTTATACTCTTTTTTGACATTTTGATAGAAAGAAGGTTTTATTATGAGTAGTTCATATTTCCGTCCACAGCCGGAACTGTACGGCTTGCGTGTGGTAAAATACATAAGATGCAGCCATGAAGGACAGGTACTGCACGGTGATACTTTGGAAGCCCAGGACACGCTCCTGAATGAATTTATTGAAGTTAATCGCATGGTGCTTGTAGACACTTTCGTTGACGAAGCATTGACAGCCAGAAAAAAATTTACCAAAAGGAAGGAGTTTGTCCGCTTATTGGACGGTGTGCGTACGCATTCGTTTGATCTGATCCTTTTCACAAAACTTGACAGATGGTTTCGAAACATTAGTGACTACCACAAAATCCAGGAGATTCTCGACGCGAACGGTGTTCAATGGAAGGCAATCACTGAATCATACGACACCACGACAACCAACGGTCGTCTGCATATCAATATCCGTCTGTCCGTGGCTCAGGACGAATGTGACCGTGACAGCGACCGTATAAAAGACGTATTTGCATACAAGTTAAAAAACAAGTCGTATATATCCGGGCGGCTTCCTCGTGGTTTGAAACTGGATACTAACAAGCATATCATTCACGATCCAGATTGGAAACAGTGGGCACTTGATATGTTCGACCATTTTGAGAGTAGTGGAAGTATTTATTCTACTTTCTTATTTCTTACTGATAAATATGGTTCTTTGCTTCGCTATGATGGTGTTAGTCGTGCATTGAAGAATCCTTTGTATAAAGGCATGTACCGTGATGATCCTAAATTTTGCGATCCGCTTATTGATCCAGAACGTTTTGATCGTCTTTTTGATCTCGCAAAAAAGAATGTCCGTCAGAGAAAGACCAGACGATACTATATATTTACTGGTCTACTGGTCTGTTCCAGTTGTCAGCATAACCTCGTTCCATATACTATACCGCACACTCTCGCTGATGGTACACGCAAGGATTATATTTTCTATCGCTGTGGTTATCATTCCAGCTCGCGGCTCTGTGATCGGTCACGTACCTACCGCGAAGAATATATCGAGCAATATCTCCTTGACCATGTTCGTCCTGCACTCTCTCGCTATATAGCTGAATATGATGTCATTTCTTCCGGTGCATCAAAAAAGGATCCTGCTGCCGAAGTAGCAAAGATCCGCCACAAATTAGAAAAACTATATGATTTGTTTCTTGATGATCTGATAGAAAAAGATCTTTACAGACAGAAGTATGATGAACTGCAAAACCAGTTAAAGGAATGCCTCGAAGCTCCATCTGTGCCCGTTCGTGATTTTTCTGCTGTTCAGGAGTTACTTTCTAAAAATTGGGAAGATATGTATTGCACTTTCAGTAAAACAGAAAAGAATGTTTTCTGGAAGTCTTTCATTAAATCTATTGTCGTTTACGAAGATGGCAGTATGGACATTAATTTTTTATAATTTTTTATTTATACTAACTGTACTTAACCATTAGGTTATCAATAGTTAGTATAAATGTTGTTTTGTGCATTTTGCCTTTTTCTTTGCTGTGATCTGTGTCTGATCGTAGCCGTCTCGTTGTCAATTTGCACAGAAGGCAACGACTTTCCCGGTCGCTGCCTTCTTTTAAATTATTCCATTTCTTTTATGATTGTTTTTTCTCTTTCTGATAATTCATATCTTCTCACCGTTTTCTTCTCTGCTGCTGCCTTCTCTGCTGCTGCCTTCTCTGCTGCTGCCTTCTCTGCTGCTGCCTTCTCTGTTGCTGCCTTCTCTGATAGCAAAAGCCCTGAACCGAATATAGCTTTCTTGTCTTTCTTTTGTGCGTCTAAGCCACGAATTTGTCTGCATTCGTTTTGATATATCTTGAATGTTACACCACGTCCTGCCAATGCCTGCATCATTGCCGCTGTTATAACGTTATTCGGGTATTCGTATTTAGGCAATTGTTTTGTTTTCCTTTGTCTTATTTCTTTTACTTTTTCGTTTACCAGTTGTGTCAATTCTGGTGCTGTTTGTGCTGCTATATTTGCTTCGTAGCTTGTTATAAATGACGTTTTCACAATTGCTCCATTATCATATTCTATTTGACAATCGCAAATTATGTGATTTGTTTTGTTCCATATGTTTTTCCCGCTAAAGCATGTCAAAGACGGCGCGAATAAAAAGAACGGTATGTCTTTTTCTAAATAAAACTCGCAGATTTTGGTTAATATCGAAAACGGTGGATTATCCAGCACGACGCATCCAGCAAGATATTCTTCATTCTGATAATCCCCCCCTGGATAAAATGGGCGTATAATTTTTTGATGATCTATTCCATACTTTTCACACGCCCATTTTTTGATTACTTCGTAAATTTCCGGTGGTGTGTAGCAATCATCTGTCGTCTTTTTCGGCTTGAATTTTTCGGTAAATTCCTCGTATGTCTCGTTCTTCATGTTTCATCCTTTTTATTTAACATGTAAGGAATACTTACATGTTGCCTTCGACGAATTCTGTATGTTCTGGTGCTCCCGAAATCCAAAAACCGTCTGTAGTCTTGTACCAAGTGCGTCCTGATACCGTCACTCTTTCTGTTACTGCTTTCTCGTCGAACATAGTAACGCCACAGATCGCGTCATCATCGGAGGAAGGTCTGCGTCTGAGACGAAGTTTTCCGTCAAATACCCTTCTGATTTTTCCATGAACTTCTTCGGTTGTGTTCGCCGCTACGATCGCTGCTTCGATGTCCTGGTCTGTGATCGCGTCCTCGATCTGCTTCATTTCTTCCTCTGTCATGCTTCCGACGACATTTCCTTCTTCGTCGTATACTTTTGTTGTTCCATCTTCGTTTTTGTCAAGCGCACCGTCTGGAACATCGTCTGTCAGCTCTATTTTTAACGGATGGACTTTTGTTCCATTTTCATCGAATACCATCGTTCCTGTATTGTCTGCTTTGTTTTTGGCGTACAGGAGTGACTTATATTCTTTTGCTGCATTCTTTGCTTCTTCGAATGTTTTTCCGACATAATACTTCATTATCCTTTTCCTCCGTCTTATTTCTTTTTCAGGTACACACTGGAAGAAAATCCGATGTACTCTGTACCGTCAAGTGATACTGTAATGTACAGCCATTTCACGCCATTCGCAACGTTGTAATAACCATAGTTATGTACAGTTGTTCCTTTCGGAATCAGACACAGTGCTTTTTTGTTGGTTCCGGCATCGTTGCGGCAATACAGATCCGCGGTAGTTACGTAGGATCCAGCAATAGCTGGATTCTTTTTCTTTGCATAGCATGTCGCCTTCACGGTCTTTGTGATCGTCTGGTTTGCATCCTGTTTTGTGCTGTCTGTCTTTGCTGCGGATCCATTCAGAATGCTATTCACTTTTGCCTGGATAGTTGCCGGATCATACCCGCAAACTCGCAATGCATTCGCCCTTTCATTTCCGTTTCCCCACTGCCCTGCAATCACTTCGTGGGCTACTTCTTCCACGGTTTTTCCTGGCTTTCTTACCGGATTTGAAACGGCGGTATCAGTGTCGTATTTCGGTGCGATAAAACCACGAATGTAGCGTCCGTTGATGGACACGGTTCTTTTCTTTACTGCATCACTGTAGTTGCCTTCTGTAACTACAAAATATCCTGCATCTTTGTTTACGTAGGTTACAGTTCCGACATGATCCGGTGTTCCGGTGCAATCTCCTTTTCCAGTATCGTTCCAGTCGTACAGTACTGCGTCCCCTGGCTTTGGCACATATGCGTCATTTTCCACCCATACGCCCATCTTTTTCGCTTCTTCGATCAAATAGTAGCAACTAATCTCAATTGGCATAATAGCGGTATATTTGAGCGCGACAGCAAGTGCTGACCAGCAGCAAGCACACCACGCCCAGCTGTACTCCATCTTCGTATTACGCGGAAATTTCCCGGTGAAACTATTATAGATGTTGATGATAGATTTATATGAGCCGTCTGCTTCGTTTTTTCCGATCCAGCTTTCCACCATATCAACTACTGCCTGTCTTGAGTATCCCACTTTTGCCCCTTCTTTCTCTGAGTTATCCACATTGTCCACATTTTTGTCGTACTGTGTAAGGTTGTACTGTGTAATTAATGCATAAACATTGTTGACATATGCAGAGCTTGTTGCGTATCCGTCCGCCTTGATCGTATTTAAGTACACTTTCGGATCTGTGATTCCTTTGAGGTTTGTGTACCGTGTCAGCTGGATAAATTCGAAGTAACCTTTTACGCCTTCTTCCATGTTGTCGTATACGCGAAAGTTGTCCTTGATTGTGGTGAGTGTTCCGGCTGTGTATTCTTCTTTTGTAGCCATGTTTACGGACTTGCCTTTCCAGGCTGTCCCACATTTTAAACCGAAATAGTTGTGATAAGTTGCCGCGAGCTTTGATTCGCCCCACCCCGATTCCAAAATAGCCTGTGCGATGATCGGGGAATGTACGGTAATACCGTACAGCCCCGCGTATTTCTGAACCAATGCTGCAATTTTTTTAATGAATTCCTGTTTCTCCATTCTGTTCACCGTCCTTTGACTTCTGTGTTAAAATTTCAATTGCATTTTTGATCACTGCCGGGAGCGGTACTCCCATCAATCCCGCATTTTCTACGATGCTGATTAACTCATTTGCGATAAAACCGATAATAACTGCATTCCTGATGTAGTCCACGCCGATCGTCAGATCTAAGCGGTACGCAATCAGTACAAACAGGAGCGTTACCCCTTTTCTGCATAACCCTTTCCATCCGGCGCGGCTTTCCAGCCCTCCGTTTTCTGTTTTGTTGCTTTTGTGGAAAAAGCCTGCCACTGCCAGCCCTGAAAGATAATCAATGCACATAAACACAATTAATGTGATAAGTGCTTGATCCCATCCTCCAAAGGCAGCTGCAATCACGCTTCCAACTACTCCGATAGTAGTGCAGATTCCTTCTTTCATCATGTGTCACAACCTCCTTAATTTCATTTCGATCCTGTCAAGATCATGTTCTGCCTGTTCTCTTTCTTCTGAAAGATCGTCAGGGAAGACCGCTCCCGCGATCTTCTCCTGCTCGATCAGGACAGTTTGCTTTCTGACGATCCCTGTCATCCTTTCCACCACGTCGCACATCATGTCGACGATTTCCAGCAGGTTCCCGGCTCCGTTTTCATGCGCTTCCTTTGTTTCGTCCATTGCTGTCCCTCCTACTGTTCTTTGCTTTCTTTAATCAGATCTTCGCAACCGCTTTCGACAAGGATTGCTTCGACCTTCTCTTTAAGAAGTCGCGGTACCCTTTTATAGAGTGCGATTGCTTCTTCTTTTGTTTCTGCGTACATAATTTTCTGCGCCCATAACATAGCCATCATTGTGTCACCCTCCTTTCTGAATAAAATTTTGTATAATAATTGCTCAATCAGATTAAGCATATACAACTTCCGACATTTCAAGCAGGCATGATTCTAACATCTCGTTCTTTTTTTCCAGTACCTCATTCTTTTCCTTTAGTTTCTGAATTTCCACGGTCATTTCTGCCCGTGTCATTCCTTCTTCTCCCGGTTCCGGTTCGTCGTCTTTCATGTCTTCGTCTTTTCCTGCCTGGTCTGTTTTTCCATATTCCCAGTATTTTTCGAAGTTTTTTTCGATCTGTTCCTGCGTGATCGTGCTGTCTGCCGGAAGCTCGAATACTACTTCGTCATATTTATGCATCTTTCGGTCTTTCGTTTCTTCCTGGAAGTATTCTGCGATGTTGTCAGTCATCCTGACGGTCTTTTTTCCTCCCGGGAGATCTTCCAGTGTGACGCTCTGCGGTTTCTGATCCGCGTCTACGTTTAAGTAAATCATTCAGTTCTTCCTTTCTTCTCTGATGTTCTAGCCTTCCGTAGAATCCATCCACCTGATATGCTACTGTTAACAATTCATCTGTGTGATATTTTTCTCTCAAGTGAAACGAATCTGACTGCTCAATATAGCTGTTGTACGATACAAGTTTCTTCGCTCTTTCTTTTCTCAATGTTCCGTCGCGTTGCAGCTCCCGGTATCCTCTCAGTAATTGCCGCCGTGTACGTTTAAAAACACGCCGCCTGATTGTTACATGTGTTCTACTGATCCTGTATCCCGCCATGTCCAGCATCGGAACGCCACGTTGTCCTGGTTTTGGCAAGTTTCTTCGTCGCTTTTCTTCCTCGACAGGTAGCATCTTGATAATTCCTGTCGTTTCTTTTATCTGCAACTGTTGATTCTTTCTCAACCACTTGTCCAATGCTTTCGTCGCTCTCTGTTCTCCCTTTACGGATCCCGAGCCAATAGCGAAATCGTCCATAAATGTTCCGCAGCGGATCACGTATGGTATTTTCTTTCCTCGTCTTGTTAATCCAAGTGTGTATAAATACCGGATCGCGTAGGACATTGTGAAGTTAAATAACCATGCGTCAAGGTATCCTCCGATAATCAAATGCCCGTCTGGTGCGATTGTTTCCAGATATTCCAATAACCGTATCGCATATTTTGCTTTCGGGATCTCCGCTTTTACCAGTTTTATGCATACAGCGTATTGCAACGATGCATAAGCGTGTACAACATCCGTTTTTCTTACATATTCAATCCCGAGTGATTCTTTCAATAGGTATCGCCGCATCTGGTCTTTTAACATTGTCTGTCCGTGTCCAGGAATGCTTGCGTGCTGCGTTGGAAGTAGTCGCGCCTGGATCAGTGGTTCCAGGATCAGCTTTGTTATATGTCCTAGCAGCTGGTGCATGATACATAGCAGTGCAATATCTCTGATCTTCCCAGTCATTCCGTCCGGTCGCTGCCGGATCACTACGGGTTCCATGTCGTCTGGTTCGATACCATAGTCGACCAGATCTTCCACTATTCCGAGCATTGTCAGACCAATTGCTTTGATTGCTTCGTCTTTATACTTCCGTGTTCCGGATAGGTCGTCAATCCTTATATCGTCTCGCGGGATCCCGGCGTATTTTTCAATAAATGTCAGTATGTCATTCCTTCGCCATTTTCCCTTGAAGCACTCTTTTACTGCCTGTTCGCATAACTTTTGATTTAATCTTTTGTATCTTTTTGTATGTGCCATTTATCTTTTGCTTTATGTGTGAAACGGTGTTCGGTTACGACAGATCTTTTAATCAAAATCCATCTTGTTACTACTTGCCGCACGTATAACCCACGGTTATATGTATCAGTTTCCTGACTTCCGGTTTTACAGATTTTCGCTTTCGCGTGGATATACGGACGCATTTCAGCAGATTGTTTTCTGCCTTCAAAATAAACATAAATTCGCGGACGACCATTCCAGTTCAAGTTACCCGGCGAGTTGTTACCATTCTCACCAGCCAAGCCCGCGCCCCCGCCGTCGTTCAGATTCATAAAACGCCAAGGACAACGCACGCCAGCGGAGCCCGCCCCGCTAAAAGCCGATTTGAAGAAAGTCGTCGAGGATCCGCCGATCAGTTTTGGAAACAGCACTCCTAATTTTGTTTTTACGAACGCTTTCACGTAGTTCCATCCGTTCGGCATTCCTGTAAACGAAATGCCTGTATTTTTATAGGCTGCCGTAATAGAGCTTGCTAATTTCTGGCTATCTCTGCACTCGTGGATCTTGTAGTCAAATCCACCGTCTGCATTTGCGGTTACGTTGTACAGTGGATCCAGTCCGATCGAGTATGCGCCGTCTAAAACTTCCACGCCTGCCACTCGCAGCGGTGTTTTTCCTGCGGTCAGATTTACTGTGCAACCGTCTTTGTGTCCTGGAAGTTTTTCCGTATTTCCTGAATGCCACGGCATCGTCGAGATGCAGGTGGTTGCCGTTGTCGTTATTGGTTCTTCAATATCCAGATTGACTGCTGTGTACTCCGTACCGCTGACTGTCACTTTCTCCACTGACGCAACCTGTACAAGATCGGCGAGGTTTCGCATCCATGCATTGTATCGGTCTTTGTTTGTCTGCTCTCCCATGTCTCCGATTGACACCGTTGATCCTGGAAGGAACTGTGATCCTTGATTCGTTGGAAGCAAAATGCGTTTCACATTTTCTTCCGGTACTGCTACCATGCATTGATAGTTGTAACTTGTACAGCCTTCGGCAATGTTCGAGTTCTCAAGATCAAAGTGTCGTAACTGCCACATCCTCAGTAGCCACCTTGTATCGCAGTCGTTCCATAATCCCTCGTAGGGTGTCATCTGCCGTGCTTTCTTGATTCCTGTGGTCGCAGATGCAAAATTATATGCTTTTCTTCCTGCACCGGATGTCAGCGCACCCTTACTGTTAAGCCCGCCCGGAAACGATGGATGCCATGTAACCGCTCGCTTTTTGTTTTCTGGATCCACGTCTGCGGCATCTGGATAATGCCCCGCCCCTTTTGTCGTTCGGAACGAAATATAGTCATATGATCCGTCGTTCCATTCTTTGATCCATAACGCAGCCGCGAATGTATATACAGGCGCATCCTCGCCCGTAATGTCAAATCCGTCTTCGCCTTCGAAGAATGTAATATTCATGGTTCCGTCTTCCAGTGATAATGCGTTTGCTCTGATGTACCAGGTTGTAGGATCCTCGTCTGTCCAGTCTTCTACCGCTTCCGTGCTTTCCGTGCATAACTGCGCCGCTTCTTTGTCCGCGAGGTCGTCCATTGGTGTCATTTTTGTGGTGCCGGACACTGATGGATCATAGCTTCGTAAGGTGTATGTTTTGCCTTTCCATGCCTGTGCTGCTGCCGTCAGGAAACGTGAAAGCAATTTGTATTTATTCGTTTCTCCCAGTGCCATTGCGCGCGGATACCACGTCCAGAAAATTCTCGTTGTATTCGTTCCGTCAAGTAATTCCTGGCAAGCTGTATCAAGTGTCTTTTCGGACGACATCGCGCCGTTTAACGTCATTGCTTCGAGTGTTGCTGCCGCTTCCTGGTTTTCTTTTAATGCAATAATGTTCAGTGCGGTCGCGATCCTTTCCTGCTGTGCATATGACGGCAACGTTACGTCTATTTCTGGCATTTTTATCCCTCCTCTATCTTTGTGAGTTTTAAGTGTGGAATACCGCCTTTTGCGTATAACGCATAGGCATATTTCACATTGTTGTCTTTATCTTCTATGTACTTCGCTTCGTTTACCTGCTCCGCAACTTTTACTGCTTCGTCTGCTTTATCGAGTACTTTCTGTGCTCTCTGCGCCCGGTTCTTTTCTTCCTGGACACGGGATGCTTCGGCATCTACACGGCTCTGTTCGTTCTGTGTCCTTTTGGTTTCCGCTGCCGCTCTGGCTTCTTCTGCCTTGGTTCTCGCCGCTTCTGTCTGCGTCCTGGCTTTCTCTGCCTGGTCGCGGGCGGCTTCGGCTTCGGCGCGCTTCTGTTCGTCCTGCGACCGTTTGGTTTCCGCTGCCGCTCTATCCTCTTCTGCCTTCACTCTCGCCGCTTCTGTCTGTGTTCTGGCTTTCTCTGCCTGGACGCGGGCGGCTTCGGCTTCTACACGCTTCTGTTCTCCTGCGTCTCTGACGGCTTCGGCTTCTGCGTATTCCTGCATTGTCTTTTCAAACAACGTGAATTCGTTGCTCGACATGATCGCACTGTCGCTTCTTACGCTTTCTTCGATCTCAATTTCGAACGTGGCCGATGTGACCAACTGTGATCCATCATTCGACTGTATTTCGACCTCGCACAACGCCGTTCCTGCCGCCGCAAGAGCGTTATTCGATAATTCTACCGTTACAACGTTATCGTCGAACATACACGGTGTATAGACCCTGTAGCGGTCTGGTTTTTTTATGTATGCCGTTGCTTTTGATCCTTCCGGGATCACGTATGGTTCGCCACAATTAAATAAAACTGCTTCGATGAAGCGGGTCGCTTTGTCGCCTTGTTTTGCATACATAGCAAACCGTTTCGTGCAGCCGGTCATTTCAACTTCAACTCGTTTTGTTATTCTTCCGAGTGCCACGCCGATTCCTTCTTTCTTTTTCTTTTTTGGCTGCTTCTTCCTGCATTTCCTTGATTGTATTCCGGTGCTCTGCGTTCATTTCTGCGATCTTTCGGTTTCTTACCTCTGCGAGAACGCCCTCCACAATTCCCTCCATCAGATATGCAGGTAATGAGCTTTCGCTCATAATCTGGAATACTGCGCCCCTTGTGCGCTGTCTTGTGTTTTCGATTGCATCAATCAAACTGTTCAACTTTGTACCTCCACTTTTTTGTATAAAATCTGTATGAGTTTCAACATGAACGGAATCATTCTTCGTTCGTCCCAGTTTTCGATATCTCCTGAAGAATTTTTCCAGGCGATCACCGGAATTGCTTTTGCAACATCCTCTGCGTAAAAACCTGGTATGTTTTCGCCGTTTAGCTGATCGTCTGCCACGAGATATCCTTTCTTATACCGGAACCATACTGGCGTTATTTTTAAGATCTTTTTAGCTTCGTTTTCCGTTATGTTTGCAATATGATCTTTGTAACGGCGCGATGACGAAGACAAATCCGTTACTGTAGACGTGTCGCTTGTAAGCATAAGATGTCGCCCTGATGTGACATGTCCGACACCAAAAATCTGAAATGTATCTGATAAATCTGAAAAATCACTCGAACCTCCACAATGGATCTTAAGTCCTCCTTTGATTTTGAAGCCTTTCTCAACTACCGAAAGCTCTGTACCTTCTGCGAATATACTTCCATTTTTAACTGCAAATTTTCCAATAGTGCCCTGGTCACACTCAAACGATCCATTGTCCAAAATTTTAAAACGTTTATTCGCTGTAACTATCCCTTCTAAGTTAATCTTACTTGCTTTGATTGCTACTTTTTCTGCTGACTGATTAATAGTTGATATAATCTCTTTTGCATCAACTTTTTTTGATACGGTTGATTCAATATTTTTTGCGGTTTGTTTGATCGCCGACTGCATCTCCGTAGTTGTGGAATAATTCTTTAATTTTTCAATAGTGTCGGCTTTTGCATTGCTTTCCGCTGCATTCGCTTTCTCAGTTGCATCATTTTTCACTTCCTGGATTCCGGTTGTGTACGTCGTGTTTGTAACATACGTTTTTGATACAGTTGACGTTATGCTTTCTGAAACTAATTTAATTGCACTTTGCATCTCCGTAGTCGTTGAATAACTCTTTAGTTTTTCATCTGTATCTACTTTTGCATTGCTTTCTGCTGCATCTGCTTTCTCAGTCGCGTCATTCTTTGCTTCTTGGATTCCCTTTTTGTAGGCTTCATAAGTCACGTATGTCTCGCCTACACTTAGTTTTATCTTGTCAGCCGCTGCCGATATGCAGGAATCTACTTCTTTTTTTGTGTAGTAATCATCTATCAGCATTTTTTTTGCTAAAGAATTCGCTTTTGATATAGTTTCAGCTTTCGACAGCTCTGATTCCGTTTTTTGCAGTTCTGCAAATGTTTTTCTTGCGTTGGAGATTTCAACCGTATTCTTCTCTGGTTTTTCCGGATACTCTGTAATCTTTACGATTCGCTGCTTTTCCTTGATTCTTGTCTTCTTGGAAATCAGTGTGATTGTATCGCCGATTCCATAGCTGAGTATTTCTTTGTATTTCTTGCTCATCCGTGCAAGATCTACAACATCAGCTGTAAATGCCCTGTACGGTTTCGACATTTCTTCGAGCTTCGCTTTCGCATCTTCGATCAAGTTTGTAGTCACCGTGTAGCGTTCATCTTTCCAGACATACGCCTTTACTTTTGTGCTGTACTGAAAATTATCAAGGTACGGTTTCCCGATTGCTTCAAACGGTGTGATACCGTCTTTTCCCATCGGGTAAATCCTTGTATAAAAATCATAAGTGTCGGTTTTCAATGTCAGTTTTCGAAGGTTTAAGCCCTCGATAAAATAGCATCCTTTATCGGATCCGACCTGCTCATAAATATCAACCGTTTTTGTTAGGGAATTGATAATACATTCGCATCTGTAGGTGCTCAACGCCTGCTGTAAAACTTCCCATGCTGTCGTATGGTCATCAATTCTTACGGTTCTTTTTTTTGTAATGTCACAGTTTCCAACTTTCCACCCGGCATCCTCAAAAGCGAATTCCAGGCACGCGCGAATGGTCTGCTCCACAGATTCATAGCCCGTAGGAAAAACGGTTCCCTCCAATTCTTCCACGTTCAGAACTGCGAGGTACTTGTTCAGGGTCTCGCCTTCCTCAATAGATTTCAGCACGTACTCATCTGTTTCGGTACGGATGTAATATTCTGCTTGTAGCTTATCCACCATATTCCCATGTGCCGGATATTCAAAAGACAGCTCTTTGTCTCCGCTGCTCAGTGTGGTTGTGATGGATCTGTTCGTGAACCTTTGCAGGTTTCCGATTCTTTCTTTCTTGTCGTTAAAGATCTGCATACATTCTCACCTCCATCACAACCACATAGCGGCATATGTTACTTTCACATTCGCGCCGCTGGATGAAAATGTGATGCTGTTGTTTCCTACCTGTAACTTCGGGAACTCCCACAGATCCACTGAATTGAAAGCATTTGCACCGTTCTGTGTTACTGTTCCGGCTCTGCCATCAATGCTTATCGTGTCGCCGGAACTCAGTGTTTCAATTGTTATCGTGTTTCCATTTAATGTTATGCTGTAATTGCTTAACGCCTGCTTTGCCGTCACGTCCAGAATACATGGAACATCTCTGCTGCCTTTCGCCTGGATCGTGCCGGATGTCTGACCATTAAACGTTACGGTCTCGTCATTGTCGAAGAAATAACCGTCAAACGTGAGCGTCAGAATCTTCTTTTCGTTCACAAGGGTTTTCTTGTAGTCGTCTGCTGTCAGGAAACCCTTGTATTTTCCCTCATATCCTGTGATCTGTTCGATTGTACATGATGTACGGAACAACGACATAAATGAGGACATCGCCCTTTCAAGCTGTGCCCGATTCTCTGCCGCAAAATATATCGTCAATGTCAACGATCCGAGTGGAACGTCTGTGTCGTATTCCGTCGGTATTAATGCCTTTGGCAGCATTTCGTAATTGATAACCATAGCGGGCGGTGCTGTGGTTACTGTCAGTAACTTCGCACCGAACTGTTTCAGATCTGTTCCGTTTACAAGCATGTCCTCACCTCCTTCGTTTTGTTTCATCCACCATTTTGTCCTCTACTCTGGTGTATACTCTTGACGCAATCGTATCGCCGTCTAATGTCACGTATACGTACACTGGCTGCGTGGTGTTGATTGCTTCCAGTTTCTTGTCCAAGATGTCTGCTAATCGGTCGTAGAACGGTTTCAGCGGTAAGATTGCTTCATCTCCTGCTTCTCCACCTGCAAGCAATGTATTTCCATTCGCTCCGAACACAGTCGGTTTCGTCATAATTGCACCGTTTCTATACCAGTCAATTCCGAAATGCGGAACTGATGGCGGGTTGATACTGAACGATCCGGTTATGTACGGATGCGGAAGTGCCAGGTGCGGAAGGCTCCAAGTAAAATTGAAGGCTCCGCGGATCGTGTTGATTGCATCTTGAACGACATCTCGCGCCGTGTTGATCGGTGTTTCGATCGCGTTCTGGATGCTTTCCCATACACTTTCTGTTGTGGACTTTACGCGATCCCAGATATTTCCTATTGTTGTTCCAATTCTGTTGACCACAGATGATACTGTTGATCTTGTGGTATTAAGACTTGTTGTGATTGCTGTCTTGATTCCATTCCAAACTGTTGACGTTACTGTTTTAATACCGTTCCATACTGTGCTGACTGTCGAACGGATTCCGTTCACTACAGAAGTTACGGTTGTTCTTGTGGTATTGATAGTCGTCGTAATTGCAGTTTTGATTCCGTTCCAGATCGTTGACGTTACTGTTTTAATACCGTTCCAGACTGTGCTAATAGTCGTAGCGATCGCGTTGAATACGGTTTTAATTACCGTTGCAATAGCGTCAATTGCAAGCGAAGTTGCAAGTTTAATCGCTGTCCAGGTTTCAGAAAGAAAATCCTTGATTCCGTTCCAAATCGTGCTGATTACTGTACTAATTGCAGTAAATACTGTTGTGATCGCTGTCTGAATTGCGTCAAGCGCGATTGATACGCCCTCTTTAATAGCTTCCCATACTTCTGAAAAAAGATCTTTCGCTGCATTCCAGACCGTATCCCAGTCAGTGCCGAACCATCCAAGAAAGACATCAAGCACACCCTTGATTGCATTCAGGACTGTCGAAAAATATTCTTTTACTGCATCAAATACGCTTGTAAAAATTCCTTTCGCTGCTTCCCATGCTCCTGACCAGTCACCGCTAAATAATGCTGAGAAAACATCCCAAATTCCAAGAATCACGTCGAATGCAGTCTGTAGTGCAGTAGCCACAATTTGAAACGCTGCTTCGATTACTGGTGCAAGCAGATTACAAAATCCATTCCAGATTGTGCTGATCGCTGATGTTACATCAGAAAACGAAATTCCCAATCCTGATAGGCGTTCCCGGATGCCCTCTGTAAAGCCCGTAAATGTATCTTTAATCTTCTGCCAGATTCCAGTAATAGTATTTCTGAAATCTTCGTTTGTGTTCCACAAATGGATAATTACGGCTACTATCGCGGCTATTGCTGCAACAACTATTGCTGCGGGTGATGTGATTGCCGCAAGTGCTTTTGTAAACACTCCTGAAACGCCGCCGACATTAACAAATCCTGCTGCCACTTTTCCAAGTGCTTTTGAAATCGTCCCAGTTGCTGTGATTACTTTTCCTATGCCAATTAGTGCAGGTCCGAGTGCTGCAACAACTAAGCCAATGCGGAGAATTGTCTGGCGTTGTCCTTCGTCCATTTTGTTTAAGTGATCCACAAATTCGCGAACATGTTTGACAACCTCGTTAAGCGTTGGCATTAAAAGATCCCCGAAGCTGATTGCAAGTCGTTGAAGCTGAGACATCAATGCTGTAACTTGCCCTGCAAGGTTATCCTGCATGGTATTTGCCATGTTTTCCGCGGATCCATCGCAATCATAAATTGCGTTGGTTAATTTATCGTAGTCTTCTGGTGCTGCACTGATGATCGACAGTAAACCAGACATTCCCTCTTTTCCTGCGATAGTAGCTGCATACTTCGCTTTTAAAGCTCCTTCTGCTCCGTATGCTTTTCCTGTCAAATCCTTCAGGGCTTTTTCATATCTCTTTTCCGTTATTTCTCCGCTTTGATATCCTTCGTTAAGTTCTGCTAATTTCTGATTGAATTCATCTGCGGGCATTTTACACTGTCCAAAAGATTCGCGAAGGTCATCCATAAGTTCTTGTAAACTTTTCATAGATCCATCACTGTTGGACAAAGAAATGCCAAGATAGTCCATTGCATCAGCTATTTTGTCTGTTGGTTTTGCAAGGTTTGTCAGCATAGTTCGAAGTGCGGTGCCGCCCTGTGATGCCTTAATTCCGCTATTCGCCATCAACCCAAGTGCGACGGCGGTATCTTCTACGCTATAGCTCAGCGACCCCGCTACTGGTGCAACATATTTGAATGATTCGCCAAGCATAGAAACATTTGTGTTTGAATTGGATGAAGCAGCTGCAAGAACATCCGCAAAATGTGTTGCATTTGCAACCTCTTTTGTAAATCCATCCTTTACAATCTTGGTTGTTCCTTCTGCTGAAAGTCCGAACGCTGTCATTGCATCTGTTACAATATCAGACGTGCTTGCTAGGTCTTCCCCAGATGCGGCGGCAAGGTTCATAATGCCCTCGATACCGCCGAGCATGTCCTTCGTCTTCCATCCAGCCATAGCCATGTATTCCATCGCTTCTGCGGATTCTTTTGCGCTGAACTTGGTTTTTTCTCCCATTTCATTGGCTTTATCTCGTAGTTTGTCGAAGTCGTCCCCAGTTGCACCGGAAATCGCAGACACCTTCGACATCTGCTGATCGAAGTCTGCTGTGATCTTGACCGCAGTAGCTCCAAGTCCGACCAATCCGGTTGTCAAAGGAAGCAGCGATTCTCCTGCCTTAGTGATCGTTCCACCGACTTTGCTTGCTTTTTCTGCATACTCATCGAACGGGGCTTTTGCAAGTTCAGCATTGACATTCTTCAATTCTGCTTCCATCTCAGCAAGTGCCGCTTTCGACTGTGTGACAGCGGCTTCCTGTCTGGTGATAGCAGTTTCGGTTTTATTTATATTGTTTTCGCTTGTGGTCAACTGCGTTTGCAGCTTTCCGTATTCTTCTTCTAACTTCCGGGTTTCCTCGCTGTCTTTCCCGGTTGCTTTCGCGCTTTCTTCGTATGCAGTCTTTGCTGCATTGACCTTTGTTTTTAACTGGTCGTGTGCACTTTTCTGTAGATCTAATTTTTGTTTTAATGTGTCATACTGCGCGCTACTTTTGCTAACGATATCTTTCTGCACTCCGATCTTCGAGGTCAGTTCCGTTACCTTCGCACGCATTGCGTCCTGTGCGGATCCGTTCAGTTTTGCCTGTGCCGCGGCTAAAGAATGTTCTGATGTCACCTTCTTCATTTCGGCGGCTGCCTGTCGCATAGCCTGCTGATACTGTGTCGTTTCCGCTCGTATTTCGATGAGTGTCTTCGCCACGAATTACCGCTCCTTTTTAGCGTCTATCCTCATCGACTGTCTGAATTTCAAATGCCGCATGTTCTAAAAGGCATATGATGTCTGATTCCATGCATTGCTGGTATGAGTTTTTCATTAACCGGATGCAGATTTTTACTACACGGTCGACGTTTTCCTTGTATATCTTCCATATACTTTCCGTCGAGCTTTCTTCGTTATATCCATTCTCTTCATCGTACTCATCAAAAGCAGATTTTTCTTTCTGGATCTGTTCTGAGTGTCCCCGGTCGAGTTCCAGAAACTTTGGTGTGATTACGTCCTGCATCATAAAATGGATCTCTTTGGCTGCCGTCAGAACTTCCTCCGGCTCTGCCTGCTCGATCTCTCTTTGTCGTGCTCCGAAAACATCCATCAGTATTCGTGTATTTGCTTCGAACGCATCCTGTATAGAGTCACTTACGTTTCTTTCCATGATCTCTACGTATCTTCGATACATGTTCACGGTGATCGCTGCACAAACATATTCTTTCTGATTGCACATCAGGATCAGCTCCGGCATCACTTGCCATTTGTAAAATTTCCTTTGAATTCCTCTGTACGTTTATCTACTCTCTGAGACACTGCTACATCCATGGACGCGAATTCCATAATAATTGCGTCTGGTGTCATGCCTGTTTCTGCGTCAAGCATGTCGTCCTTTGTAAACTGGTTTCCATACATTTCTATGATTACATCCATAATGTCAAGGAACTGCTGCCGTGTGTACAGTGCTTTCTTTTCTTCCGTGTCCATTACTGCGTCGCGGACTTCCAGATAATGCAGGTATGCCATTGTTGACATCTTCTGCGGCATTAAGTATTCTTTTTTTCCGATGATAATAGCTCTTTTTTTCGTTTCAGTTGTTTTCATGTTTTTCACGCCCTCCTGTTATCGTTTAAGCTGTCGCGGATTTTTCCTGAACTTTTGAAAACCAGTTTTTAATCGCTGCTGCTGCTTCTGTGTGCTCCGCTAAAAGGTTGCTCTCGTCGACACTGTTTTCATAAACTCCGTCGAGCTGTCTTGCATAGAAGTCGCCTTTCAGTGTTGCAGTCTGTGTTGTTTTCTTTTCGCCTTCGGTTTCGTAATTGTCTTCGAATCCCTGGTCAAACATTCCACAATACAACCACTTGAATTCATACTTTCCGTTGAGCTTTTTGGCTCTCCATCCGATCGCAACCTCTGACGGTCTGTCATCCTTGTTTTTTGTAAGGAATCCTTTTTCGTACAGATGTCCAAAAATAAGTGCCTTGTCCTGTGGTGCAAGACTGTTTACTTCCAGTTCTACAGTTGTGCCTTTGTAAGAAGTATTTACATCTTCTACTGCATCGTCGCTGTAGATCTTCTGTGCTTCCCGTTCATCTGTGATCTTTGCAGTGATCGCACGCGCCAGTTTTATTGGTGTTTCTGTTGTGTAGTCCGATTCTGTATTTGATGTTACTTTTGCAATGTGAATATCGCGCAGTGACACCGTTCTACTGCGGACAATCGTTTCTTTGCTTGCTCCCTGTGCTACCATGTCTATTCCTCCATTTCTTCCTCTGCTTCCTTTAAGATCAGGAAACGCATTGCATTCGTAAATATTCCCGTGTCCGGTTCTGCCTGGTCATTGCCTGCTACGAACGCGAACCCGTTTTCTTTCATCAGTTTCTTTATTTCTTTTACAAGTGGCTGCTGATCTTTTTCTGACCAGATATTTACCTGTATCGTTGCTGCTTCGATTTCACATTCATCGTCTGAATGCCCCGGTTCATAATCTTCCAGTTTCCACAAAGTCACGTGCAGCGCGTGCAAACTTCCGTCATACCATCCCTGCTGCACGATAACTCCCTTGTGTGTTAACGGTCTTAGTGCTTCTGCGGCTAATGCTATAGCGTCCATTTACCCTCCTAATTTCTCGTTCAGTGCTTTCTGGTACTCCTGCTCCGCTATTGCGTGGTATTGTCCTTCAAGCTCTGATTTTGTGTTGTCCAGGAAGTCACGCGGTGGCATTTTTGACGTGCCCCATTCTACAAACTTCATGTAAAACCAGTTTTCCGCGTCACCATTCAGGTTCCATCCGATCTGTGCTTTTTTTGTCGTCACACTCTTTGGTATGTTATCCCGTGCATGTCCTGTCGGTCTGTAGTACAGTTTTCCTGACTTTGTGTTATCTGCCGATCGCGGCATTCGTTCCTTCATCCTCGGTTCTGTGATGTCTGCCGACCTCTGGAAGATCTTCTTGTTGATCCGTCCAATCTCTGCCGTAGACGACAACGCTTCTACGGCTGTGCGGACTTCTTCGAAACCTTCTGCTTTAAAGGTTATATCCACATTTTTCGCCGCCTTCCGTTAATCGCATTTATTCGCTTTTAACTGTATGTACTGCTTTTCGTTCCGTCTGTAATCTGCTGCATAGATGTCGTATTTCTCGCCCTCGTACTCAATGAAGAACTGTTTCAGGCTTTTCTGCATCTCTTTGATTCTCTGACAATACCGAACTTCAAAGATGATCGTATTTTCCAGACGCTTGTCCAGGGCTTCGTACAACTCCCGCCCGTATAGGTTCCCAATCTCGCACCACGTCTCATAAAAAAGTTCTGGCTCTTTTTCCTGCTGCCTTCCGTTTTTTACGATCGTATTCTTCTTGCAAATTTTGATCCGTGCTGCTGCCATGTTATCCCCTCAACCTTTCCTTTAACATCATCGACTGAATTGCATAGCGCAAACGTTCGGTCGAATCCGACGTAATTTTCCCGTTGTTGTACATGCGGTCGCGATGGTCGTACAGTTCTTTCACGTATGAGCATATGAGGATTTTCTGTCTGTTCGTTGGTTTTGTTTCTTCAAATGATGGGATCAGTTCCTTCATTTCGTCGATGACGGCATCATGCATCAGTTCAATGATCCCGTCATCGTCTGTAAAATCGACGCGCAAATACTGCTTTAGTTCCTTAAGATTCATGTATTACGCCCCTTTTATTCGTTTCAGCCTGCAACAGCAACGCTGATCACGCCTTTGACAACCGCTGTTTCGTCCACTGCCTGAACGTCAAATCTGTCGCGAATCTTGATTCCTGTCAGATCTTTCGCCCACAGATCACCAGCTTCTGTGGAAAGCTCGATTGTAATCTTCTCGCGGTCAAACAGTGTGATTGCTTCTTTCAGGTCTCCCATATATACCGGGTATTTGTAACCTGTAACATCGTTCTTATCAGATCCAGTGCCGCCTTTTAAAACGTTTTCGCTTTTCAGTGTCTTGTTGCTTACTGTTTTTACCGGATATTTCCCAAACAGCAGCGTTTTTGTTTTATCTGTCGGGTCTGGCTGCATGATGTACTTGCCGTCTTTGTCTTTCAATTTGTCCATGTAATTAAACCCGTCCTGGTTAGTCAGAACAATGGAACTCAGCGCGATCGCCGGGTCAAGCTGTACATTAAACACGTCTTTGAAGTCGTCGAAGGTTGCAACCGCTTTTTCTTTTCCGGTTGTGATCTCGCTAAGTACTTTTAAGATCGCAGCGTTTCTGGTTGCTCTAGATTTTTTCGCAATCCATTTGTTCAGGTATGCCAGGATATTTGCCGCTGTATCCTGTAACAGCTCGCGTGTGGTCTTTAAGATTCCACCTTTTTTCTTTACGGTGTACTTAATCGTTGTGAGTTTTGGAGTTTCATTCTCGCTGAACTCTCCCCCCTCATCCACATCTCCCCAAGGTGTACTGTCTGCATCTACCTCTATCACGCGGGAGCCGCTTTTGGTTGTTACGTGTTCTGTGTTTACGTACTGTTCCAGATCGTTCTCAGTGCGGCGCAGTTCGATAATGTCTGTCCTTACATCGTCCGGTACTGTGAAACCTCCGTCCTCGCCACTTCCTTCGGACATTTTATTCTGGAAGCTGTCCATGATCTCCTTGTCTTCTTCTTCCATCGGACGTTTACGAAGCCCGCAGACGATCCTGTTTACAAAGGCGCGGCAAATCTGCGCTTTTGTATATTTTTTGTCCTTCCCGTCGGTAATGTTCTTTGTTCCCCCATTGTTCAAAGAATCTTTGATTTTTTCATCGTCATCGTCTTCCAGATCCATCAACATGTCGAATTCTTCCTGCATTGTGCGGAGTTCTTCCATCTGGTCTCTCATTTCCTGTGTTTTGCCCTGCCCCTGGAGACTTCTGATAGCATTTTTCTTATCGTTAATCTTCTTCAACAGTGCTTTTGCTGCTTTGCTCATTCCTTGCTCCTCCTTATAAAAGTTCCATTTCTTCAAGTATTTTCTTTTCTTCTTCTGCGATCTGATCCACAACATCGTCTGCGGTCTGTGTCTTCATGTTCGGTGCATGTTTGTAGTTCTCTTTCATCCATCCGACGCAAGCCGCAACTGACGGTCGTTCTTCAATCTGTACGTTGAATACTTCCTGGGCATCTTCTGCCGTCATCCATGTTTCCGCATTAATCAGCTCTGTCACTTTTTCTTCTGTGATGCCATCCTTTACCCGGTTCATGTAAATGTCCGTGATACTTTTCTGACACTTGTCAAGTTCCGTGATGAGCTGCTGAAAATCATCTGCGTTTCCGTAAGCCCATGACAACGGCTTATGAATCATAAGCTGTGCGCCGGAAGACATTACAATTTCATCACATGCCATCAGGATCACAGATGCGATAGATGCTGCAATTCCATCAACCACGCCTTTCTTGTGTCCTGTGTGGCGTGAAAGAATGCTGTGAATTGCAATTCCTGCGAACACATCGCCGCCGCCGCTGTTAATGTAAACCGTAAGGTCTGCGCCGGGTTCCACCTGGCTTATAAAATCCGTAATGTCCTGCGGGCATGTGTCTTCGTCGCACCACGCCGCCCACGATGACGAAACAATATCGCCGTAGATGTACAGATCTGCTGCATTGTTTGACACATTTCGAAATTCCATAAAACCGGTATTTTCAAGTTTTTTTGTTCTTGGATTTCTCCGCGAAAAATTAAACTTGTTCTTCATCGTCGTTTCCCTCCTCTCCATTTTTTATCTGGTTGTGTGCTTGCAGTCTTGTCGTATTGCTTTCCGACTTCTGTGATCGGAATGTAGTTTCCATTCACGATCAATTGGTCGCCACCTTCTACGTCCATCAGGTCAAGTTTTCTTCTGCATTCGTTCGGTTTCTCAATTCCGTTCTGTACCGCTGTCGCGAAGATCTCCATCTGCGTCTTGCTGTCAGTTCTCAGTAACACCTTTTCGTTCAGTTTGTAGTACTTTCCTTCTTCGTAGGCTTCCTCGTCCGTCAGCAACTTGTAGTTAATCTCTTCTTCGTACTGTTTCAGTACAAAGAGCATGGTATCTGTCAAAAATGATAACTGTTGCATCTCGCTGTTGCTGTATGATGACTTCTCGTAGTCGTTGATTTGGTTCGGTTTGATTCCGAACGCCGCTGCGATTTGGAGTGCAGAGTATTTTTTCAGTTCTATAAACTGGCTGTCGGACAGTTTAATATCAAGTGGTGTCAGCTTCATTCCAAGTGGAACCGGAATAATCCGTCCGGCGTTTTTTGATCCTGCCCCGAATTCTTCAAATGCTTCTACAAGTTTCTTTTTCAGATCGTTATTCAGATCTCCTGTGTACTCAAGCGTGGCTTTTCCTGTAAGCCCGCTTTCGTATAGGCTGTTTAGATAGTCCTGTGACGCTTTCGCGCCGTCCACGGTTGTCTTCAATATCGCCTGTACCGGAAGACCTGTTATTCCGTCCAGGCTGTGCGAGGTCTTGAAGTGCAGTACCTCGTCTGTTCCGAACACATACTGCTGTCCGCTGTATTTGTCGTTGTAAACGTACCAGATCTTCCCCTTTCCTCCGAAGTACCCTTGATCGTCCACCACGATCTGCACGCAGTTCGACGGCATGATCCACAGATCCATAACTTTGTATTCTCCACCGTATTTCTTACGCTTGAATTTCGATCTGACGTACACATAGGCGTTGCCGAAATGGTTTCTGTTCATTTCCACTGCATTCCAGAACGCTGTCGGTGTCACAAACGGGTTTGGTCTGTTTTTCAACAACTTTGCAACGTCTGAAAGCTCCGGTTCAATGATTCCCTTCGGTGTTTTCTGGTAGTATTTCCACGGAATTTTCGCAAGCGTTTCTGACATCATCTTCAAACACGTGAAGTATGTAACTTCCGACATCACGTTTTTGCTTTTTCTGTTTACTCCAAGCCATTCAAGAAAGGATTCCTCTTTCATGTCCGGCGACGTTTCCATTGTGAAGTTCAGTTTTTTTGCAACCCAGTTCCTGAACTTCTGCCATACATTCACCTTGCATCACCCCCCCCCTCACCTGTCTTTTTTTTTGCTTGATTCGTATAATTTCAACCATTCTTCCACATTTTCTGCGGTGTTCTGTTTTACTTCACCTTTCATCGCTTCTGTCCATGCATCAATAATCGCATCTACAACGTCAATCCTGTCTGTCTGGTATTCTTTGTCAATCTTGATTTCTCCGAAGGAATTTGAAGTTGTCTTCGCATTTGCGATCGACCATGTTATCATTCCGTTTCCGTCATGCTCCACGTTCCCGGATTCTATCTCTAACCGGAAGTCAACTGTCGCATCGTTCAAAGACTTCGCGGACTGTGACACCGCCACGCTGTCAACTCCCATTTCTTCCAGATCTGTCAAGAATGCCGAAGCGTTATGCGGATCATACAGGATGTATTGCACATCGAGTTCATACTGCTGCATGATTGCTTTTAAGTATGTCAGGATATACCTGTAATCCGTTTTTACGCCGCCCATGGTTTCTGTTACTGTTACCAGACCGTCACGGATCCACAGATCGTACTCCGTCCGGTCAGTCTTGATATGTTCTTCTACCCGGCGTTTTGGAATGAAGCTGTGAGCGTGCACGTAATATTTGCGTATTCCGTCTTTTTCGAAAGGAAATACGATTGCCAACGAAGTCAGGTCGCCGCCTGATGAAAGGTCAAGCCCTACGTAGCACTTTTGCCCTCTAAAGACTTCCAGTGTCTTCTCTGTTGCGCCTTGTTTCCACAGCTCCATGTTTTTCAAATAGACATCGTTCGTCCACTGGATCCACATGTTCAACTGCTTAACGATAAAATCTCGCAAACTCGAACCGCCCATTTCCTTAGCAGTTTCGGCAATTGGTATCATATTTTCCAATGCGTCCTGGTCGTATTGCAGAATAGGATTTGCTTTTATCCAGTTCTCCGGCAACCACATGTCGTCTGATTCGTTCATCTGCGCGATATAGACAAACTGTGAATCGTTGTGTGCAATGCCTTTCAGCACCTTCACGCAGTACTCATATAGGGCATAACACGGCGATTTCAGGTTAAATCCTGCCGTCGTAATAACACTTATCAATGCGGATTTCATTTTCTTAATGCCGCCTTCAAGTAATTTGTACATCTGGTCGTCTTTGTGGGCATGGTATTCGTCAACGATACCTAAATACGGTCTAAAACCGTCAATAGACTTTGTATCGCCGGAAAGTGCTTTGATTTTGCTGTGTGTCAGTAAGCAGTCAATCGTGCTGTTATGCTCGTGAATCGTAAAGCACTCGTCCAGATCAACGTCCGACCGGATAAACTTCACGATTTCGTTGAATACGATCAACGACTGGTCTTTTTTGGTTGCTGTACAGTAAATCTGACCATATTTGTACTTCTCAAAATTGCCATAATACGCTGCGAGGATTCCATTCAGAAAAGACTTTCCGTTCTGTCTTCCAAGCTGTATGTACGACGTCCTGTACCTTCGGTAATTTCCTGCTTTGGTTCTCCATCCGTTCAGACTGCCAAGAATAAAGCACTGGAAGGCATAACATTCAACCGTTTGCTCTTCCTCACCTTCCGCGATGGTCAAAGTTTCCGCGAAATCAATGATTCTTTCTGCCTGCTCTGCATCAAAAAAGTATTTGTACGGTGCAGCCTTTGACTTCTCGATGTCGTCCAGATGGCGTTGACACGCAAGTTTTACCAGATCACCAGCAATTATTTTTCCTGTAAGGACATCCGCAGCATACTGTGTCGTTCTGTCCTGCATAACATCACGCAAACTTCTCTGTAAATTTGTTCTTCTTTGGTGTCTCTGGTGCTTTTGGTACAATCAGACGGCATCTTGACGATACTGTGAGACCAAAGTCTGCTGCGCCTTGTCTGCATTGCCTGAAATATCTGTCTTGTAAAATAGCCAGACGCTCAACCTGCCCGTTTACAATCTCGCGTTCTTTGATGATCGGCATTCCATCTTCGTCTTGCTTTCCAGTGTTGTACTGTTCCGTCACCATTAACGGCTGCTTTGCGATCATCTCAGTCACTTCTCTATACTTTTCCTGCGCAATAACCAGGCGAGCCAATGCTTCCACATCCAGATTCGAAATCAGGTCGATCTCTCGCAGGTCTTTCGCAATCTTGCGAAATGTTTTTTTCTGGCCTGGCGTCAGATATGGCGGCGGCGTAACTTTGTCAGCTGGTGCTTTCACTTCTGTACGTTCTCTTTCAGCAATTTCTGCTTTTGTTAGGTGTTTTTTTCCTTTTGCCTGGATCAGTGCAATCGGTTGTCGCTGTCCTGCCATTGTATCGACCTCCTTTCTGTCCGGTGTCAGAATCTGACACCGTTTTTCTTCTTGCCTGTATCTGGAATTTCCGTGGGGAGTTTTCTCCACAGAAAAGGGGGAACGCGACTAATCGGAGCCGCTCAGAACTTTCTCGATGCCCCCTACCCCGTCCCAGTGCCGCCGCAAGATCGCCCGAAGCTGTTCCTGCGTGTGCCGTTTCGTCGCTTCGTCTCGTCTGTACAATGCGCTGATAACGCCGTGGTTTGTGTTGCTTAGTGGGAACAGGTTCTCCACCTTCAACCGTTGGTTCCAATCGTCCTCTATCTCTGTGATATGATGTACCATGTCCGCTGTCACAATCCTGTGCTGCACATAATATGCATATAAGTCCAACCCATCGTACAGTTGCAACGCAAGTGCCCGTGTTTTGCGCCATTGCGACGACACATAAAAGGCAGCAGTCTTTCTGTTCCTGCGGTGCGTGTTGTATTCCATGTGTCTTGATGTCTGACCTGTTGCTGCTGCCGCTTCGCAGTCCGGGCACGCCTTTAGCTCCTGCGGTATCAACAGCCCACATTTGCATCTATGTAGTAGCATCTTTGTACCTTCTTTTCTGCTGTGCGTTTAATATGCAGCAAGCATCAATGTGACACCTGCTGCCGCGTCAGAGGGTGCGAAAAGAGCATGAAAAAAGCGACTGTACTTTTTTCTGTACAATCGCTTCTGCAACTTTCCACATTACAAGTGTAACTCTTTTAATCCACCATTAAAACCCCAGCTTTTCCCCAACTTTTCCCCAAGTCTGTATAGAAAAGTATAATGTTTTTCAATATTTTTCTATGCCATCAATACCGAATAACTTCACTGACATTTTCCGTATCAGTTCTTTTGACCATCGCGACGGTGTATTCTTTCCACAGTTCTGTATCTCCGCAATATCTTCGTATGGTACGCCCTTTATGTAATGCATGTAGAATGCTTCGTATTTGTAGTTCATCCCCTTTGTATCGTACTCTTTTCGCAGATCTTCCATTGCTCTGTCTATGTTCGCGATCATTAACGCCGTTTTCATCTTCGACCGTCTTACACTTTCCAGATGTGTGCTTCCGTCTTTCTTGAAGGTGGTGTATTCTTCCTTCTCTAACTGTTCTACTTCTGACACTGCATTTTCAATATGCTTTTTCATTTCGATGTAAGATTCCATTAAGACCCTTGTATTATGAAGTACCTGCTGTCTGCGGATTTGGCGTTCTGTTTCCATTGCTGTCTGGATAATCTTTTTTACAAATGCTTCTTCCTGCTTGTCGTCTTTCTGCTGCATTTCGCGCACCGTCCTTTCTTTTCAGTCTCTGTCCTGTTGATCCACTGCTGCCGCTTTGGTCTTCTCACCATCGGTAATCCTTTTCTTCTGCGTTCATTGTTTGGCATCTTTTGTTTTTCTTTCCAGTACTCTCTCCACAGCATTTCTTTTTTGATCTGTGCAGGTGTCTCGCCTTTTGCTGGCATTTTCATATTTTTTAAGATTTCTATTTTTTCGTACTTGTCTGCAAAAATGGTAGCATTGAGGTTGTTCCATGCAGTGCTACCTGGAAAGTCTGTGTCAGATGTGTCCTGTTCTTTGCCTGTATGTGGTTCCGGTGCAGTCAGTGGAATATTAAACGAACAGTTTTTTAATTCCTGGATTCCTCGCGAAAATCCTCTGTATATTTTTCTCACTCCTTCTATTATCGAATTCATTGTTCGTTTTGGACTTGGTATGCACACCACTATATCGTCATTATTTTTGCCTTTCCGCTTTTTCGTCATTGCTTCGTTAAATACTTCTATCATTTTTCGTCCTTCTCCTTTCCGCAATCCTAATCGAATGGCAATTCTTCGTCAATTCCCTCTGGAATGTTCATAAACCCTTCTGCGTCCGCTTCCGGCTGTTTTGGTGGCTTTTCCTCCGGTGTTTCACTGGATCCGGCGGGCGACTGTTTGCTTTCTGCAAATTCTACTTCATCGCATATAACTTCCGTCGTGTAAACCTTGTGTCCTTCGCGGTTTGTGTAGTTTCCGGTCTGGATTCTTCCGCAAATTGCCGCTCTCATTCCTTTTTTAAAATATTTGTATGTGAATTCTGCTGTTTTCCCAAAAACAACGCACTGGATAAAATCTGCTTCCTGCTTTTTGTTTTTTCGGTCAACGGCAAGCGTAAATCGCGTTATAGCAAGCCTTTCTGTTTCCGAATACCTTGTTTCTGGATCTCGTGTTAATCGCCCCATTAATATTACTTTGTTCATTTTTTATCTTCCTTTCAATGGTAAATCTTTTTAGATTTACTACTTTAATTTAGGTCCCACATTTATATTTTTAAGCCTAAGCTTC
>ERZ773190.636-NODE-636-length-38685-cov-5.768625_pt1 | contig 38685 bp, 42 predicted proteins | sample MGYA00511111_ERZ773190 | MGnify/ENA primary metagenome ERZ773190 (study PRJEB29015, sample SAMEA2737777) | human gut metagenome | biome: human gut; feature: human-associated habitat; material: faeces | place: China | collected 2012 ... | reverse complement strand
AGGCGGCGTTGCAGTAGAGGGCGGCGGCCTCCATCTCGATGGCGAGCACGCCCATCTTCTTCCACTGGTCGGGCCCGTCGCTGCCGTCGTCATAGAAGTTGTCCGACGAGAGCACATTGCCCACGTGCAGCGCGACGCCGTTGGCTGCCGCCGCGGCGACGGCCTGACTGAGCAGCGTATAGTCCGCAATGGGGGCGAACGTGCCGTTGATGCCGAACTGGTGTGCGAAGTTGGAGTCCGTGCACGCACCCGCACCGGCGACGACGTCCATCAGCTTCAGATCGTCGGCGAGCGCACCGGCAGAGCCGACGCGGATGATATTGTCCACATCGTAGAAATTGTACAGCTCCCAGCTGTAGATGCCGATCGACGGGATGCCCATACCGGAGGCCATCACGGTCACGGGCACGCCCTTCCACGTGCCGGTGTAGCCCTGCACGCCGCGGACGTTGTTGACGAGCACGGGATTTTCAAGGAAGGTCTCGGCGATGAATTTCGAGCGCAGCGGGTCGCCGGGCATGAGCACGGTCTTGGCGATCTGACCGGCTTTGGCTTCAATATGCGGCGTAGGAACAGGCATAAGGATACCTCCGTTTATCTCAGAATTTTCAGATCCGGCCGCAGCGGCGCGGACAGCTTCATTTTAACCGCAAAAAAGGCAAAAGTCAAATTGCAACGCACCCGCGCGTGTGGTAGAATGTTGGGGAAAACTATTGACCCACGGGAGGCGGCACCATGAGCGACGTCATCACGATCGGCATTGCCGGCGACACCGGCAGCGGCAAGACCACCATCACGCGGCGCATCCTTGACGAATTCGGCGGCGATGTGAGCGTGCTGTATCACGACAACTACTATAAACGGCACGACGACATCCCCTTTGCCGAGCGCAAGAAGCTCAACTACGACCACCCGAACGCGTTCGACACGCCGCTGCTCGTGCAGCATCTCGACGCGCTGCGCGCCGGGCAGCCGGTCGCGTGCCCGACGTATGACTACACGGTGCACAACCGCGCCGCCGAGACGATCACGGTCGTCCCGGCCAAGGTCGTCGTCGTCGAGGGCATCCTCATCTTTGCCGAGCCCGCGCTGCGCGAGCGGCTGGACATCAAGATCTTCGTCGACACCGACGCCGATGTGCGCATCCTGCGGCGCATCGTGCGCGACGTGCGCGACCGCGGCCGCGATCTGGAGTCGATCGTGACGCAGTATCTGACCACGGTCAAGCCCATGCACGAAATGTTCGTCGAGCCGTCGAAGCGCTATGCCGACATCATCATCCCCGAGGGCGGGCACAATCAGGTGGCGCTCGATTTCGTCATGGAGCGCATCCGGGCCTACGTAAAGGAGCGGGATTAAATGGCCAAACTCTACTTTAAATACGGCGCCATGGGCTCGTCGAAGTCCGCACAGGCGCTCATCACGCAGTTCAACTATGAGGAGCTGGGCATGACGGTCTGGCTCATCAAGCCGTCGGTCGACGACCGCGACGGGGCGAACATCATCCGCTCGCGCATCGGCCTGCAGCGCGAGGCGCAGGTCATCCACCCGGACGAGGACATCATCGCCACGTTCGCGCGCGCGGGCCACGCCGATGTCATCATCGCGGACGAGGCGCAGTTTTTCTCCCCCGAGCAGATTGACCAGCTGCGCCGCATCGTCGACGAGCAGAACATCCCGGTGCTGTGCTTCGGCCTGCGGACGGATTTTCTCACGCACTTCTTCCCCGGCGCGCGGCGGCTCATGGAGCTGGCCGATTCCATCACGGAGATCAAGACCGTGTGCGCCTGCGGCCGCAAGGCGACGGTCAACGCCCGCATCGACGGCAGCGGCCGCGTCATCACCGAGGGCGGGCAGATCCTCCTCGGCGGCAACGACAGCTACGTCGCCATGTGCCACAAGTGCTGGGTGGACAAGATCCGCGCGCAGAAGGAAGCAGAGGGCAAATGAACCGCCGCGCCAGCCGTATCCTGACCGTCTGCGCCGGTGCGTGGCTGCTGGTCATCTGGGGACACTCGTGCCTGCCTGCGGCGCAGAGCGGCGCCGAGAGCGGCGCACTGCTGGTCGTGGTGCAAGATCTGCTGCCGCGGATGACCGACCATGTGCTGCGCAAGTGCGCGCACTTTGCCGAGTACGCCGTGCTCGGCGCGCTGACGGCCGCCGCGCTGCGCACGAGCGCGCATTTTTCGCGGCCGCGCGCGCTGCTGCCAGGCCCCTTTGCCGCGCTGTGCGACGAGACGATCCAGCTCTTCGTCCCCGGCCGCAGCGGCCAGATCGCGGACGTCTGGCTCGACACGGCGGGTTATCTCACCGGCGCGCTGCTGACGCTGCTGATCTTCCGCCTGTGCCGGAAACAGCCGAAAGCCTGAAAAACAAAAACCCCGGGAATCTGTGCACGATGCACAGATTCCCGGGGTGATTTTTATGCCTTATGCCTTCACGCGGCAGACGAGCGCGCCGTTCTCGGCGTCCACGACGAGCGTGTCGCCGGCGTGCAGGTCGCCGGAGAGGATGGTGCGGGCAATGAGCGTCTCGGCGTGGCTCTGCAGGTAGCGCTTGAGCGGGCGCGCACCGTAGACCGGGTCATACCCGTTGGCGATGATGAGCGCCTTGGCGGCGTCGGTCATCTCGAGGTTCAGCGTGCGGTCAGCCAGGCGGCTGCGAAGGGCGGCGACGAGGTTGTCGATGATGTGCGACAGGTTGTCGCGCGTGAGCGGACGGAACATGAGGATCTCATCCAGACGGTTGAGGAACTCCGGCCGGAAAGCGCGGCGCAGCTCGCCCTGCACGCGCTCACGCGCGTCCGCGGTGATCTCGCCGTCCGGGCCGATGCCGTCGAGCAGGTACTGGCTGCCGAGGTTCGACGTGAGGATGATGATCGTGTTCTTGAAGTCCACCGTGCGGCCCTGGCTGTCCGTGATGCGGCCGTCGTCGAGGATCTGCAGCAGGATGTTGAACACATCCGGGTGCGCCTTTTCGACCTCATCGAACAGCACGACGGAGTACGGTTTGCGGCGCACGGCCTCGGTAAGCTGGCCGCCCTCGTCGTAGCCGACGTATCCGGGAGGCGCGCCGATGAGACGCGAGACGGAGAATTTCTCCATGTACTCGGTCATGTCGATGCGCACCATGCTGCGCTCATCGTCAAACAGGCTCTCGGCCAGCGCCTTGGCCAGCTCCGTCTTGCCGACGCCCGTGGGGCCAAGGAACAGGAACGAGCCGATCGGGCGGTTCGGGTCGCTGATGCCGGCACGCGAGCGCTGGATGGCCTCGCAGACCTTCTCCACGGCCTCGTCCTGGCCGATCAGGCGGCGGTGCAGCACTTCGTCGAGGTGCAGCAGCTTCTCGCGCTCGCCCTCCATGAGCTTTGCCACCGGGATGCCGGTCCACTTGGCAACGATGCCGGCGATCTCCTCCTCGGTCACGGTGTCGTGCACGAGGGAGTTGTCGCTCTTGCGGCGCTCGGCCGCGGCTTCGGCCTCGGTGAGCTTCTTCTCGAGGTTCGGCAGGTCGGAGTACTGCAGGCGCGCGGCCTTTTCATACTCATAGTTGCGCTGGGCCTCTTCGATCTGGGCGTGCAGGTGGTCAATGTCCGCCTTGAGGGACTTGACCTCCTCGACGCTGTTCTTCTCGGCCTCCCAGCGGGCCTTCTGCTCGTTGAAGCGGTCCTTGAGCTCGGCGAGCTCCTGCGTGAGCTTTTCGAGCCGGTCGCGCGAGAGCTGGTCGTCCTCTTTCTTGAGGGCCATCTCCTCGATCTCCATCTGCATGATGCGGCGGCGCAGGTCGTCGAGTTCCGACGGCATGGAGTCGATCTCCGTGCGGATCATGGCGCAGGCCTCGTCGACGAGGTCGATGGCCTTGTCAGGCAGGAAACGGTCGGTGATATAGCGGTTGGAGAGCGTAGCCGCGGCGACGAGCGCGTTGTCGTGGATGCGCACGCCGTGGTAGATCTCGTAGCGCTCTTTCAGGCCGCGGAGGATGGAAATGGTGTCCTCCACCGTCGGCTCATCGACCTGCACGGGCTGGAAGCGGCGCTCGAGCGCGGCGTCCTTTTCGATATACTTGCGGTACTCGTCGAGCGTCGTCGCGCCGATGCAGTGCAGCTCGCCGCGGGCGAGCATCGGCTTGAGCAGGTTGCCGGCGTCCATGCTGCCCTCGGTCTTGCCCGCGCCGACGATGGTGTGCAGCTCATCGATGAACAGCAGGATGCGGCCCTCGCTCTTGCGCACTTCCTCGAGCACGGCCTTGAGCCGCTCCTCGAATTCGCCGCGGTACTTTGCGCCCGCAACCAGCGCGCCCATATCGAGCGAGAAAATGGTCTTGTCTTTCAGCCCCTCAGGCACGTCGCCGCGCACGATGCGCTGCGCCAGCCCTTCGGCGATGGCCGTCTTGCCGACGCCCGGCTCGCCGATGAGCACGGGGTTGTTCTTCGTCTTGCGCGAGAGGATGCGGATGACGTTGCGGATCTCCTGATCGCGGCCGATGACCGGGTCCATCTTCCCTTCGCGGGCGCGCTCGACGAGGTCGGTGCCGTACTTTTTCAGTGCGTCATAGGTGTCCTCGGGGTTGTCGCTCGTGACGGGGCCGGTCTTGACCTTTTTCAGCTCGGCCACAAAGCCCGCCTTCGTGATGCCGTGCGCGCTGAAGATGCGCTTGATGGCGGCGGTCTCGTTGGCGAAGATGCCGAGCATCAGGTGCTCGACGGAGACGTAGGCGTCGCCGCCGGATTTGGCCTCGCGCTCGGCGAAGTTGAAGATCTTGCTCGTTTCCGGCGAGGCGTACACCTCGCCGCTGCCGCCGGAGACCTTCGGCAGCTGGTCAATGGCGGTGTCCAGCTCGCTGAGCACGGCATTGCAGTCCACGCCCATGCGGCCGAGCAGCGTGCCGATCAGGCCGCCGTCGGCGTCAACGAGCGCATAGAGCAGGTGCTCCGGCGTGAGATACTGGTTGCCGTTTTCCTGCGCCATGCTCTGGGCGGTCTGGATGGTTTCAATTGTCTTTTGCGTGAATTTATCAGCGTTCATAGTCGGGTTGCTGCGTGTTCCGGCACGCAGCGCCTCCTTTCATGGATGGTTGCGAATGGATCAGATGAGGATCGCCGCGCGCTGCTGCTGCGCGCAGTAGAGCGCTTCGATCTCGGGCGGGGTGTACTTCCCGGCGAGGTATGCCTTCATGAGCCGGTCGAACAGCTGCACGTAGTCCGAGATCGCGCGGGCGATCTCCTCGCTCGTGTAGTCGTGATCCGGCGGGAGCGAGAGCGTGCGCACGAACTTGCCGTCGTACAGCGCGTAATCCGGCTCCACGCCGGACAGGTGCGCGTCCTCGATCTGCTTCCAGAGGCGGAAAAACTGCGTCATGCTCTGCAGCAGTTGCGCCGACTGGGTGCGGAAGATGACGGCCAGCTCGCCGAGCCCCTCCTGCTTGTCGCCGTAGAGCGCAACCTCGTACTTGACCGTCGGGCGGTACTTGTACTCCAGGCTGCTCTTGAGCGACATGCTCGTCGTGTGCGGCGCGAAAAACGGCACCAGGTCGCGCGCCGGCGCGACGAGCTGCTCGATCTCGTGGAAGATGTTCTCGATGCGGCGCTCCGGCGTCACGACCGAGGTATAGTCGGCAAGGATCTGATTGATGAGTGCCGAGCGGTTCGTGCCCATGCGGTGGGCCATGCGGTCGATCTCGCGCACGACCTCCTCGTTGAGCATGAGGCTGTATAGAGTTTTCTTCATCGGTTGGTCACCGCTTTCTTTTTTCTTACATTGTGCATTGTACACCCGCCTTATAACTTTGTCAAGCATTTTTATATAAATTTATATGCAAATTATATAATTTTTTTCGGCGTCAAAATTGCCCGGACACGTTCCGTGTCCGGGCATCGCGCTTGCATTTTATTTCGCGTGGATGTTGATAAACTCCGTTCTCAGCTTGGAATAAAGGATCTTCTGGCTGCTGTAGAGCCCGAAGTAGCCCGAGAGCATATAGGCGATGCCGCACGCGAGTGCAAAGTACACGAGCTGCCCCGCGCCGAAGAGCTCGATGCTCAGCACGATCGACGCGATCGGGCAGTTGACCGCGCCGCAGAACACGCACACGAGCCCGAGCGCCGCGGCAAACCCGGCCGGGATGCCGAGCAGTCCGCCGAGCACACAGCCGAGCGTCGCGCCGATGAAAAACGTCGGCACGACCTCGCCGCCCTTGAACCCGCTGCCGATGGTGACGGCGGTGAACAGCAGCTTCCAGAAAAATGCGTCCGGCGCGGCCTGCCCGCCCTCGATGGCGCGGGTGATGACGTCCATGCCGGCGCCGTTGTAGTCCCCCGTGCCGACGAGCAGCGTCAGCACGACCACGATCGCGCCGCCGGCGGCGATGCGCAGCCACGGGTTCTGGATGCGGCCGGCAAAGAGCCGCTCCGTGCCGTGCATGGTCACGCAAAAGAGGATGCTCATGAGCGAGCACACGGCGGCGAGCGCCGCCACGCGCAGCAGCAGCAGCCGCGGCGCGGCCGTGAGCGCGAACGTAAAGTGCGTCGGCGCGATGCCGAAGGCATTCGAGATCGCCAGCGCCGCGAGCGACGCGACGATGCACGGCACGAGCGCGGAGTAATAAAACACGCCCACGCTGATGACCTCGAGCGCGAAGATCGTCGCCGTCAGCGGCGTGCCGAACAGGGCCGAGAACACGGCGCTCATGCCGCAAAGCGTGGCGATGCGCATGTCCTTTTCATCGAGGCGGAACAGTTGCCCGATGTAGCAGCCGAGGCTGCCGCCGATCTGCAGCGCGGCGCCCTCGCGCCCGGCGCTGCCGCCGAACAGGTGCGTAATAACGGTCGACAGATAGATCGCCGGCACGAGCAGCAGCGGCACCTTGTCGCCGAAGTGAATGGCGTCGATGATGGCGTTGGTGTTCTTGTTTTCCATTTTGGTCAGGCGGTAAATGGCCGCGATGAGCAGGCCGCCTATGGGCAGCAGCCACAGCAGCCACGGGTGCGCGGCGCGAAACGCCGCCGCCCAGTTCACGCTCAGGTGAAAGGCCGAGCCGACCAGCCCGCCGATGCCGCCGGTCACGCCCGCGATGATGAGCCATTTGAGGAACGTGCAGATGAATTCCCACATGGTGCGCGCCTCGCGTTCGGCCTCTTTTTTCATATCGTCCACGGTGATGGTGTCCTTTTTGCGCAGAATTTGCGCCATATTAGCGCATACGCAAGTACTATACAACAGAATTTGCAGAAATTCCACCGCCATACTTGATTTTTTTCGCGGGATTGGTTATAATCATCCGTGCGTTCGTGAAACGCATTCATGGATAGGTATCGAAGTGGTCATAACGGCCCTGACTCGAAATTTCGGCAGAAGCTGGGAATTTCGTCCCCCTGATTCTCCTTGATATTCCTCAACACAGAAAATCTCAAAATCGAATATTTTTTGCCGTCTCTCCTGTTTTCTCTCCAACGAATTTTTGAGCAAATTTCTGGAAAGAAAACCGGACGAAAATAGACACGGAGAGTTGTCCGAGTGGTCGAAGGTGCAGCACTCGAAATGCTGTAGACCGAAAGGTCTCTAGGGTTCGAATCCCTAACTCTCCGCCACAAAAAGCCTGTAAACAAGCCCGTTTACAGGCTTTTTAATTTTTGCCTAAAGAGCAAAGCCCGCACGATTTTCGGTTTTCAGGGGAGAAAATCAGCTGTTCTCCCCGGCACTGATCGAACTCCAGCGGCTGCTGAAGTCGCCGCCCTCCGGCAGAGCAAGCCCTGTCTCCATCGCCTGCGCCGAAGTGATCTTGGACTTGTAATCCAAATGGGCGTAGATGTTCGCCGTGGTGGTAAAGTCGCTGTGCCCCAACCACTCCTGAATGTGTTTGAGGGGGACGCCGTTAGCCAGCAGCAAGCTGGCACAGCTGTGACGCAGATCGTGAAAGCGCATCCGGCGCAAACCGTGACTCTCCAGAAATTTCGGAAATGCGTTGGTCAGGTATTCCACCCGCATCCGCTCGCCCAACTCATCCACGAATACAAAGCCATCGTATTCATAGTTGTAGCAGTTGCCGCAGACCTTCTTGTTCAGCTCCTGCGCCTCTTTCACCTGCATAAAGTATTCCCGGAAGCTGCCGATGAGCGGCAGGGTGCGCAGACTTGACTTGGTCTTGGCGGATTGCTGCTCGAACTCCTGATACTTGCCGTCGATGATCGTTGAGGTCACGGTGCGCTTTACGGAAATGGTGCCCTGCTCAAAGTCGATGGCATCCCATTTCAAGCCCACCACCTCGCCACGGCGAAGTCCGTAAAAGGCAGCCACCAGCACCGGCAGCTCCAACTTGGTTCCCCGAAGGGCTTCAAACATCTCCTGCATCTCGTCCGCCGAGAGAAAGATCGGCTGAAAGCTGTTCTTTCTGGGCCGGTCCACCTTGTCCGCCACATTCTGGATCAGCATATCGGTCTTGACTGCATATTTCAGTGCCGAGTGAATGACGGCGTGATAATGGATAACGGTATTGGGCGTGACCCGCCTGAGCATTTCGGAATAAAACATCTGCAAATGTCGGGCTTCCAGTTCCCGCAGTGTCAATTTCTTCTTGCGAAAATAAGGGACGATGGTGCTTTTCAGCAGTCCTTGATAGGCACCGTAGGTTGCGTGGGCCAGCCGTCCCTTGGCGATCTCCAGCCATTCCAGCAGATAGTCGGCGAACAGCATATCACTGCTCAGGTCGCCCACTTCTTTGGGCGGCTCAAATTCCGCTCGGAGCCTTGCCAGTTCTGACTCGGCTTTGCGCTTATTTCCCTTTTCGGAAAGTCCCAGCGAGATCCATTTCGTTTTTCGCTGCCCTCCGGCGTTTTTGTAGTTCAACACGGCATAATACTTGCCGTTTTTCAAAGTCAGATGTCCTGCTACCATTTTGTTTTCCTCCTGTCTCTTTCTATTTGCAGAACAGAACTCCAAACCGACAGTATCAGTATACCATCGGTTTGGGGTTCTCTCTATTCTGCAAATTGTTTTATCGTAGCCGTATCGGTACGAATCAGCGGGCGTCCCGGTTCCGTTCTCTCTGCCGCTTCAGCAGTTCCAGACCCTTGATGATGTCACGGCGCATTTGTTCCTCGGTGTAGCCGGAGGGGAAGTATTTCCGCAGCTCCTCCCGCTTGAATTTGAGCTGCTCTTGCTGGTTGGGCTTCGTCTCCGCCAGCACGGCGTAGATCATCTGGTCATCCAGTAAGCCCTCCTGCGCCAGCTTTTTCAGGCGGATGCTCTGGGCGTGGGACGGGGTGCAGTCGTTCAGCGCCATCGCGTCCAGCACCGCCCGCTGCTGATACGAGTCTAAGTAGGAAAGCTCCACTGCCGGGTTGAAAGCGATCTTGCCGTCGTCCACCATCGAAAGCAGCTCGGGAATCAGGTAGGTCAGGCGGATATAGCGTTGAATCTGTCGTCCACTGTCTGAGGCTTCATCGGCCATTTTCTCTCTCGACCACTTCTGGCCAACTTGTCCAGAAGTCATACCCTGATGGTTCAGCGCATCCAGCTTCATCTTGTAGGCGAATGCCTTTTCGCTGGGCAGGATGGTCTCCCGCTGCAAGTTGGCATCCACCATTGCGATCACCGCTTCATCGTCGGACAGCTCCCGGACGATGACGGGCATCGTCTCGACGCCCAGCACCTGACACGCCGCCAGCCGCCGGTGGCCGGAGATCAGCTCATAGCCGCCGTCCGGCAGCGGCCTTGCCAACGCTGGGGTGATGGCTCCCACCTTGCGGATGCTCTCGATCATCCGCTGCATCTCCTCATTGTTCTGCACCTTGAAGGGGTGACCCTTGAACGGATGCAGCTCGGCCAGTGGAATATTCCGCACCCGCTCCAGCTTGGCATCGTCCCGCTCCGCCTGCGTGGAGAACAGATCGTCCAGCGTGGGTAAAGTAAAATCCGATTTTCTCATTGTGTTGTCCTCACTTTCATAGTTTTTTCTTTCGGGGTTTTAGGGCACGCCCTAACGAGTGTTTTTGCGCTCCGGCTCTGCCGGGAGTAAAAACGCACTGCTCGCTCAGATGACGCAGGCATCGCAAGCGGATACACTGTTTGGCTCCGACAGGAGTAAAAACAGTCTGCTCGCTTAGACTGCGCAGGCGTAATTCTCGTTTACTTTAATTCATTCAAAACTGCTTCCAGTCTGCTTATAATTTCCACTTTCTGAAGCTGTGGGAGCTCCTTTTTCAGGCCGTTCAGCATCCGAAACAGGCGGTAATCCCGCTCCGTGATGGCCGCTTTTACCTCTTTTCCAAGCCCCAGTCGCCGCAAGTATTCCGACAGCGACAGAGAACAGAACCGGGCATTTTCCAGCAGCTTCTGCTTCTCCTGCTCGGTCACACGGACATTGATCCCGTAGTTTTTGCTGCGCATTTGTTCACCCCCTTTCTTCGGTTTGTGACGGCAATGACGGTTGTGACGGGGATTTCCTTATATAGCGATCCCGGCGTCATTTGCGTCATCGCCGTCACGGCGCAGAAATTTGATGAGTCGGCTTTTTCCGGTGCGCTTGGTGCGGTACTCGATGCCCAGCGGCTCCAGCACCTCATAGGCAAACTGGCCGAGATACTTTGTGACCATATTGGGCGTGACCTCCTGCTCCTTCATTTCGGTCAGCAGTTCCGTGGCCGTGCCTACCCATTCGGTGCGGCACTCCATAAAGTCCACCACCCGAAACAGAAATTTCGGCAGCTCTGCCTTATGAATGTCCTCGCTGTTCTTGCGCTCCACCAGCTCCCAGACAAGGTCGTTAAACTGCAAGGTCAGTTCCTGATATTCCACATCCCGCCCGCTGACCAGCAGCGTAGCGGCGTTTCCGCTGCGCTTGCGGCGCAGGATAAAGTTGGTGTCCGCAGCGCCGATGATGCCGGTGGAACCGCTGACATCGTTAAAGGGGTCGTCGCTGTCTTGCAGCTTTCGCAGGTGATGCACCAGCAAAATGGCGATGTTGAAGCCGTCGGCAATGCGCTTAATGGAGGAAATATCGTCGTAGTCGTTGCCGTACATTCCCGCTTTTCCGGCGCTGCCTTTGGAGTCCCGCACCTTTTGCAGCGTGTCAATGATGACCAGCTTGGTGGCGGGATGCTCGGTCAGGAAATCCGTGAACTGCTCCTCCAGCCCGCCGCCGATCAGCCCGGAGGTCACGGCAAAATACAGGTTGTCCGGGGCGCTGTCGGTGAGGTTGTAGAGCCGATCCTTGATGCGACGCTGGGTGTCCTCAAGGCTCAGATAAAGCACATCGCATTGCAGCGTGGGCAAACCCCAAATGGAATTTCCCTGCGCCACTTGCAGCCCCAGCCACAGCATCAGCCAGCTTTTGCCGATCTTGCTGGCACCGCTGATGACATTGACACCCTGCGAAATAAGGCCGTCTACGATGAACATTGTCTTGCTCATCGGCGTGGACAGCAGGGTCTCTGCGTCCACGGTTTTCAGTTTGTTACCCATAGAAATTTCTCCTTTGTAGAATGTTAGAAATGGATTTTGGCGGGGGCGGATGGAAACGGTCACCCACCCCCGCTTTACCCGCAAAAAGCCTTAGAAATCAAGGCTTTCCAGACGCTTAATGTTCGACGCTGCGCCGCCGTCTGGCAGAGTCTGCCTTCTGCTTGCGCCGGATGGAGCGGCCGCATTCCGGGCAGTATTTCTGCCGGTTGCTACTGGGTGCAAAGGGCTTTCCACACCGTTCGCAGATCCGTGTACGCTGCCGGTAAATGTCGGCGTAAAGTACCTTGTCGGCGGGCAGAACCGCCCGCCGGAAGTACTTGCACAGCAGCGAATAGGAAATCGTCTGCACGCACACGCAGCCCTCGCCATCGTCCAACGGCAGACAGTTGCCACCGTCGTAGTTGGCGCACAGCCGCCGGATCAGCCGATTACAGCGTGCCCTTTGGGCGGGCATCAGGCGCTTGATTTCATCCAACCTTCTTCACCTCTTTCTCCATCACATAGTTGATGACGCTGATTTTCGGGATCTTCAGCGTCGTGCCGATCTTCACGGCGTGGATGTACCCATAGTCGATCAGCTTGTAGGCCAGCTTGCGGCTGATGCCCAGCATCTCCCGAAGCTCTTTGACGGTCACAATGTCCGGGTATTCCGGAAACATCATCTGATAAAGCTCTCTGAGCTCTCCTTTCTTCATAGGTTTGAACCTCCTTTGCTTGTTCTGAAACCGCATTTCTGCGGTAATTTTTGCTTGCTGCCGCTCATCTGTATCGTTCCTGCCCCGGAGTCTCACCACGGCGTATCGCTTCTTTGATGCGCTCGTTCCTTTTTCGGGAAGTCGTGGCGTCACTTGCCGGAAGCATATCCTTTGGAGGCGGCGATTCAACTTTCAAGGTGCACAGGGAGAGAGTCCCCTCAATAGGTAGGCAGCGAGAAGGGCTGTTTTTTAACCCCCTCACTAATCAACTGGGAAAAATTTTTCGATTTGTACGAAGGAATTTTGAAAATTTCCTTTGAAAGCCTCTCTACTAACCAACTGGGAAATTTTTTTGGATTTGAACGAAAAAACTTTTGAGATTTTTTCTGCGAACCCTACTACTAATCAACTGGGAACTTTTCGGGCAAATAACAAATGGGTTTTAGAAAAATTTTTCAAGTGCCCCTCCTACTAACCAATTGGGAAATTTTTTGAGATTTTGGCAAAGTAATTTGAAAAATTCTCTCAACTTTTCAAAAGGTCCCTCTACTTACTCTGAATAATGGGTGCCGTTTGTGGGGGTGTTTTCGGGAACAATTTGAAATTCTCAGCAAAAAAGGTTTCTCCGCTCAAATCAGTAAACTGAGCGGGGAAACCTTTCACTTTTAATTATAAGATTTTCTTCTAAATCCCTCGTAAATCCGCAATAATCCTTGATAAATCCGCCTTGCTGTGATATACTTAAATTGTATAGTTATAGCTATCGGAAACCGCCTGAAAGTGAGGACATTTTAATGGAACCGACCATCGAACGCTGGTACTCAATGAAAGAAATTTGCGAATACCTCGGCGTCAGCCGTGATACGGTGCTCGCTTGGATAGAGAAAAGAAATATGCCCGCTGCGAAAATAGGCCGCCTTTGGAAATTCAAGGTCAGCGAAGTAGACGCCTGGATGAAGTCCGGCGTGGCGGCGGATAAGTAATCTGGATTGGGTGATGAGCTATGGGCTTTATAGATTCGTATAAGCATCTCGAAAAGCTGTGTGGCGATATGCTGCAAACTCAGCACGGTGTCTCCGCATATATAGCCGAGATGGAAAGTACCCCAAATGGTTCATATCGGGTACAAGGCTGGGTCGAAGATCTCAAGTGCCTTAAGCATTACCGTTGGGTCAGAAATCAAATTGTACACGACCCGAATAGCAGCGAAGAAAATATGTGCGACCTCAGCGACGCACAATGGATTGACAATTTTTATGATAGGATTATGACGCAAGGTGATCCTCTTGCTATGTATCGAGAGGCGACAAAACCTCAGTCTGTCGCAAAGCCAAAACCGCTCCGCCAATCTCCGCAAGCACAATATACATATTCCGCACGGCCGGTTTACTCAAAAAAGGAAGCGAAGAAAGCCACCGGATGGGTTGTGTTATTGATTGTTATAGTACTTGTCGGACTGTTTTTTGTGCTTAAACACCTTGTAAATTAATCAGGAGATGCACTATGGCACCGGAGAATAAATTGGGGCTGACAAGCTCCGCCGATCTTGCCCGGGAAGAAGAACGCCTCAGCAAGAAAAAGGCGGTAGAACTGTTTGAAAACGGCGTACTCGATACGCTCCCGGCGGGTAAATTCTCGACTGGCTTGACCATATTCTGAAAACCGAAATCGGCAAGGTCGTGGACTGGAGCAAGGTGGATAAAGAGGATTATCTTCTTGCAATGGAGCGCAGCCCCATCAAGGATGTGGAGATTAAGGTGCTTCTGAAAGCGGCGCTGACCGACGAGATAAACAGCCGGGAAGTCTATTTGAGTGGCATCGACCAGAGCTTTTATTACGAAGGGTACACGACCTTCAAGGCAGAAGATTTGAGTAAGGAATGAGGTGCAGATATGCCAGATCAGAATTGGCAATTTGAACTGGAAGAATATATTAAGCAGGGCGAACCGGACCGGGCAGAAAAAAGTGAAGCGTGGCAGACTGCCATCGGCTTGCAGGCGGTGGACGGGCTGAACACCTCTGCCTATCTGCTGGATACCGCTAAAGATCACATTGAGGGCAAAATCACCATCGATGAAGCCCAGCAGCGCATTCATAGCTATTATGAGCAGCGTACCACCCGCACCGAAATCGAGAACGAAACGAAAGAAGCGGACATTGTTTCCGCCAGAATCGCAAAACTGTTGGGGGAAAAAGCCTTCCAATTCTCGCCTGCCGAGTGGCTCTCCATCCACCGAAGACTGTTTGAAGGCGTGTTCAGTCACGCCGGGCAGATTCGTCAGTACAACATCACTAAGAAAGAGTGGGTACTGAACGGCGACACCGTAATCTATGCAGACTGGAACAGTATCAAGGATACGCTGGATTATGATTTTGCCACCGAAAAACAGTTCTCCTATGAGGGCCTGTCCGTAGATGCGGCGGTGAAGCACCTGGCGAAATTCGCTTCGGACATTTGGCAGATTCATCCCTTCGGCGAGGGAAACACCCGTGCCACCGCCGTCTTTATGATCAAATATATGAAAACTTTCGGCTTTCGTGTAAACAACGACGCCTTTGAAAAGAATTCGTGGTACTTCCGCAACGCCTTGGTCCGAGCGAACTATACGAATCTGCAAAAGGGCGTTCACGCCACCACAAAGTTCTTGGAAATGTTTTTCAGCAATCTTCTTTTGGGCACGGATTACGAGCTGAAGAACCGCTATATGCACATTGATTATGTGGAGGAAAGCAATTCCCAAAGTGCCAAACAGCAAATTCCAAAGTGCCAATTTGGCACTTTGGACTGCGCTTTAGAAGAATTGGCTGTGTTGGATTTAATAAAAAAGAACCCGTCTGTTAAGCAAACCGAGCTTGCAGAACAAACAGGAAAATCCGTCAGAAGTATAAAGCGCATTATAGACTCTCTGAAAGAGAAACAATATATCCGCAGAGTTGACGGCAAACGCTACGGCAAATGGGAAGTGTTAGTTTAACCGGAAACGACCCTTGGTAAGCCTACATTAAAAACCCAGTTACAACTACAATAACAACGGGACATACAACATTTAAAAGGAGGCATTTGCAAAATGAGCGAAAGCACGGAATTGTACGAAAAAATGAATGATGAAATCAGAGCCAAGAAACCTAAAATGGCTATTTGCTATGATTTCGACAAGACCTTATCACCCGATGATATGCAAACATTTACGCTCATTCCATCTTTTGGAATAGATAAAAGCGAGTTTTGGCAGTCCTCCAATAAACTTGCAAAAGATAATCTAATGGACACGAATTTGGCGTGGATGCACGAATTGATAAGATATTCTGAGTTCAAACGGAAGTCTCTTAAGCGTGAGTACTTCAGAAAAATCGGTGCGGATGTGGAGCTTTATAAAGGCGTCAAAACTTGGTTCAAGCGGATGAATGAATATGCCGAAAAGAAAGGAATTGAACTGGAACATTATATTATTTCTTCAGGACTTAAAGAAATAATCGAGGGAAGCGAAATCGCTCAGTACTTTAAACGAATATATGCCTCCACATATCTTTATTCCGCAGATGGCGTCGCAAAATGGCCAGCGCAAGCGATCAATTACACGAATAAGACTCAATTTATATTCCGTATTGCGAAAGGCTTTCTTGAAGAATACGATGAAAGAGTTAATGACAGCATGCCTGATGAATTGTTGAGAATTCCCTATGAAAATATAGTTTACATAGGCGATAGCGCAACCGATATTCCTTGCATGCGATTAGTAAAAAGCAAGGGCGGCTATTCTATCGGTGTTTTTGATCCCCAAAAAGATAACAGAGGAAAAGTTTACCAGTTGTTTAGTGATGGGCGTATAAACTTTTATGCGCCTGCTGATTATTCTGCAAACAGCGAGATTTCCAAATTTATGAAACAAATAATCAATGAAATATCCGCAAAAGAATCAATAAAAACAGAGCTCAGAATTCTAAAGCAACCCGCAGAAGCTTTCAAAATAAAGAAAAGCATTGAAGATATTGCAAGAGCGTATCCTGTCAAAATGTCTGCGAAAGAAAAGCGTGAATTTGAACAAATGACAAGCACTTTAGAATCATTGATTCCGGGAAATATTGATTAGCATTTTTAATGGTGCATGGCTGGAAGGTTATAAGCAAAGATTTAATTTCCCCCACACTAGAATTCATCGGAATGATAAGCTGATATAGCAAGAAGAAAGGGACATATTTATATGGCTAACGGAAACAACGCCACAATCGGCTTTGAAAAACAAATCTGGGACGCTGCGTGTGTCCTTTGGGGGCACATCCCCGCAGCAGAATACCGAAAAGTGATCGTAGGACTTATTTTCCTGCGCTATATATCCAATGCTTTTGAAAAGCGTTATCAGGAGCTTGTTGCTGAGGGCGACGGTTTCGAGGATGATCGTGATGCATACGCCGAAGATAACATTTTCTTCGTACCGGAGGATGCCCGGTGGAGTAAAATTGCTTCTGCCGCTCATACTCCTGAAATTGGCACACTCATAGACAATGCAATGCGGGCTATTGAAGCAGAGAACAAAAGCCTGAAAAATGTGCTGCCTAAAAACTATGCAAGCCCAGATTTGGACAAGCGTGTTTTGGGCGATGTGGTTGACCTGTTCACCAATATGGATATGAGCGATACCAAAGAAAACAAGGATCTGCTTGGTAAAACATATCAGTATTGCATTCAGCAGTTTGCTGCATACGAAGGTGTTAAGGGCGGCGAGTTCTACACGCCGGAAAGTATCGTTAAAACGATTGTTGCAATTCTGAAGCCTTACGAAAATTGCCGTGTGTACGATCCCTGCTGTGGTTCTGGCGGTATGTTCGTTCAGTCAGCCGATTTCATAGAAGCACATCGAGGAAACCGGGGGAAGATCTCAGTCTATGGGCAAGAGTCAAACGCCGATACTTGGAAAATGGCGAAGATGAATATGGCGATCCGTGGTATCGACGCCAACTTCGGACCGTATCAGGCAGACACTTTCTTTAATGACCTCCACCCCACGCTGAAAGCAGATTTCATTATGGCAAATCCGCCGTTTAATCTCTCCAACTGGGGACAGGAAAAGCTGAAGGACGATGTGCGTTGGCAGTTTGGTACGCCCCCCGCCGGTAACGCCAACTATGCGTGGATTCAACATATGATCCACCACCTCGCCCCCAACGGCAAGATAGGTCTTGTTCTTGCAAATGGTGCGCTGTCCACTCAAACCAGCGGTGAGGGGGAAATCAGAAAACGCATCATTCAGGCTGACCTTGTGGAGGGAATTGTAGCTCTGCCGACACAGCTTTTTTATAGCGTGACCATTCCCGTCACCCTCTGGTTTATCAGCAAGAATAAAAAGCAAAAGGGCAAGACGCTTTTTATTGACGCCCGAAAAATGGGACATATGGTTGATAAAAAGCACAGAGATTTCACCGACGAGGACATTCAAAAATTAGCAGATACCTTCGAAGCATTCCAAGAAGGGACATTGGAAGATGTAAAGGGCTTCTGTGCTGTGGCAGACCTTCAGGCGATCGAAAAGCAGGACTTTATCCTGACTCCGGGCCGATATGTTGGCATCGAAGAAGTTGAGGATGACGGCGAACCGTTCGATGACAAAATGAAGCGCCTGACCGGAGAACTCGCCGGGCTGTTTGAGAAGTCGCACGAGTTGGAACAGGAGATACGCGAGAAACTGGGGGCGATTGGGTATGAGGTGTAAACTTGGGGATATTTCTGAAATAACAAAATTGGCGGGATATGAGTTTACAAAATATATAAAATATATTCCTGATGGTGAAATAATCGCTGTTCGCGCTCTTAATTTAAAAAATGGTGCACTTGTTTTAGATGATATACAGAGGATTTCAAAAGAAGTATCGGAGACACTTCCAAGAAGTCAACTCCACAAAAATGATATTGTTCTTTCGTATACTGGAACACTTGGTGAATGTGCGCAAATTCGAGAAGATGGTAAATATCATTTGGCTCCTAATGTGTGTAAAATAACACCTAATGATTCTGTGGTTAATCCGAATTTTCTTTTTCAGTATATCAGATGCGAAAAATTCAAACAAACACTAATCAACTATGCGCATGGAAGTACCCAACCGACGATTCCTATGTCGACAATAAGAGACATACCAGTTGATATTCCGGATGATTTGGAAAAGCAGGGGAAAATCGCCGCCATTCTTTCAATACTGGACGAAAAAATTGCAATAAATCGGGCGATAAATGATAATTTAGCGGCTTAGAGTTCGACGGCGGATACATCCAGTTCGCCGGACATCAGCTTAGGCAAAAGGCTGTCCCTCAAACCCGCCAATGTTCGATTCTGTGTTTCTAAAACTTTCTGCTGCTCAAATATCGGCAAACAGAAGTTGTTGAATTCTTGTATGGTTTTGCTGTCCGGAACGATTGCAGGAACAGACTTCATTGTTCCTCCGGAAACTTCTTTGAATGTTGAACCGGACGCTAGTCTTTCAATCATTGATAGATTCTGCTTCAAGTAGTAATAGACATAAGCGGTACCAATTTCAGCATTAGGAACAACCGACTTAAAACCCTGATTCGTCGTGATATTTCCAGCAGCAATAGCAATATAACCGATGGGGGCACGGGATGAAAACAAAACTGTTCCTTCGGGCATGACAGTCGCACTGCTGTTTTTTAGTCCAAGCTCGGTAATGTCGCTTTCGCCGTGAGTTATGAATTTTGATCTATTAATTGATAAATCCTTTGGGGTTATCCAAGCAATCCCGTTCTTAGTATAGTATTCCGGCCTTGCTTTGGAGGGTGTGCTTCCGCCAATAACAGTTCCCAAATTGCTAATGGTACCTGTTTCCCAACTCGGATCAGTATTAGTAATGAACAGTTCCTGGAATAACGCCTGAGCTTGCTGCTCTAAATTATCATTTATATCTATGTCAATAATGGAGGTTATTATGAAATACAAATGTGGAAATGTTTTATTGTTAAACAACGGAAAAACAGTATTTGTCGTTGAGGTTGATGAAAATAAGAAAGAGTATGGTGTTGTCAACACAGACAACGAAAATGAGATTGTTCGTATAAGTGATAGGGATGTTTTTCAACAGCTAACTTAACCAAATCACTCTCATCAGTGGCGAGAGTTTTATCAAAGGAACAGCCGCTGTGTATCGTTCTCTTTTGGAAAAGGAGAACGACAATGAGACAAAAATTGATTCAAACTGTTGTTGCAGATATGCTTTCATACCTGAACAACGCACAAGTCGAAAAGCTGCAAGAGGTTTTACTGCACACTCTGTGGGATTATGACATTAGTCCTTCCGATGGCAAGACCAAGGAGCAGGAGCAAGACCTTTTAGCACTTTTTCTTGCCGCCAAGCGTATTGAAGGTTGTTCCGAAAAGTCGCTGAAATATTATCAGGCCACCACACAGGCAATGCTTGACGGTATCGGGAAGCCAATCAAAGAGATTGTGACAGAGGATATTCGTCAGTACCTGACGAATTACCAAAGGGAGCGCCATTCCAGCCGAGTGACCATAGATAACATTCGGCGTATTCTTTCTTCGTTCTTCTCTTGGCTGGAAGATGAGGATTATATTCTCAAAAGTCCCGTTCGCCGGATACATAAGGTCAAAACAGCGTCAAACATCAAGGAAACCTACTCAGACGAAACCCTTGAGCTGATGCGCGATAGCTGCTCTGAAATGCGGGATTTGGCGATGATCGACCTGCTGGCTTCAACCGGAATGCGTGTTGGCGAAATGGTGCTCCTGAACCGGGATGATGTGGATTTCGCAGAGCGGGAGTGCGTGGTGTTCGGTAAAGGAGACAAAGAGCGAATGGTCTACTTTGACGCCCGAACGAAGCTGCACCTACAAGCCTATTTAGACAGCCGCAGCGACAATAATCCGGCACTGATCGTTTCTCTGAAAGCACCTTTCAACCGCCTATCCATAGGCGGCGTCGAAACAAGATTGCGGGAATTAGGCAAGCAGTTGGGCGTACACAAAGTGCATCCGCACAAGTTCCGCCGAACGCTGGCGACGATGGCAATAGACAAGGGTATGCCCATAGAACAGCTTCAACAATTGTTGGGGCATAAGCGGATTGACACGACTTTGCAATATGCAATGGTCAAGCAGAGTAATGTAAAACTGGCCCACAGAAAATATATCGGATAGGATGGTGAATGAAGTGGCTAAATGGTTTGAAAAAAGGTTAGACGAGATTGCCGAATTTAATCCTCGTGAGTCACTCAAAAAAGGAAGCATTGCAAAAAAGATTTCAATGGATAAATTGCAGCCATTTTGTAGAGATGTACCCGGATTTGAATTAGAACCATATTCCGGTGGTACAAAATTTCGTAACGGAGACACCATAATGGCTCGCATTACACCGTGTCTTGAAAATGGCAAAACTGCAAAGGTTAGCGTACTCGAAAATGGTGAGGTCGGATTTGGTTCCACCGAATACATTGTATTCAGAGCAAAAGACGGGTGTGATTCTGATTTTCTTTACTACCTCGTTACCAGTTCCATAGTAAGAGGACCTGCAATCAAGTCTATGGTTGGTTCATCGGGCAGACAAAGAGTTCAGACGGATGTCCTTCAAACGCTGATGGTCAAAGTTCCAGACTTAGAAACACAGCAATCCATATCCGGAATTCTGAAATCTTTGGATGATAAAATCGCCGCAAATAGAAAAATAAATGATAATTTAGAGCAGCAGGCTCAGGCAGTTTTTCGGCAAGAATTGCTTCAAAACGGAGAATTGCCCCCAAATTGGACAACTGGCAGCCTTCTTGATATTGCAGACTATCTTAATGGGCTGGCTATGCAAAAGTTCCGCCCAGTTGATGGCGAGAGAGGATTGTCAGTTCTCAAAATTAAGGAGCTACGCCAAGGCTTTTGTGATTATAGCAGTGAGCTTTGCTCTCCAAACATCAAACCTGAATTCATTGTCCACGATGGTGATGTGATTTTTTCTTGGTCGGGTAGCCTGCTTGTGGATTTATGGTGTGGAGGTACTTGTGGCCTCAACCAGCATCTATTCAAAGTGACATCCGTCAAATATCCTAAGTGGTTTTACTATACTTGGACAGCACATCATCTTGCTCGGTTTGTTGCAATTGCCGCCGATAAAGCCACAACTATGGGTCATATTAAGCGTGAAGATCTGGCAAAAGCAGAGGTGATCATTCCAGATGTAGCTTCTATGGAGCGTATTGGCGGCGTGCTACAACCGATTTACGATCTTGTAATTAACCAACGCATAGAAAACAGAAAGCTATCTATGCTGCGGGATTCTCTGTTGCCCAAACTGATGTCTGGCGAGTTGGATGTATCCGCCGTCGAGCTTTAAGCTGCTAAATTATCATTTACCTATCCCATACACAAAAACAACTCATTCATTGAGAATACAATGGCACATACTATAGTTGCTGCGCTAAAGAGGAGGTAACACATTGGCTTATAAAGAACTAGAAGTTGGCGAGCTGACCGAGATTGATTCTGTCAGTTCATTTATCAGCGCTGTAAAAGCACTGAAGGAATCTGATGACGGTACCTCCACTGAGCTATATTTTCGCGGGCAAGATGCAGAATTCTGGGATATTGAGCCGAGCATATTTAGAAACAATATGCTTAGTATAGAGCACCGGCTTATGCAGATTCCTTTGCAAAAAATCCCGGCAGAATTCAAAGAATTTCATACGACTTTTGACATTATGACAAAGTATCAACACTATGGTATGTGTACAAGACTGCTGGATCTGACCACAAACCCGCTGGTAGCGCTGTACTTTGCTTGTAAATGTCACGGCGAGGAATCTTATATTGACGATGACGGTGAGGAAAAACACGAGCCATACGGAGTGATTTACTACACCCGAAACTACTATCCCTCTTTGCCAACGGATCTTGAAGTTCAAATCGTCTCCGCATTAGCAAATTACGATCTTTCAAAAGAAAACACGGTTGCGAATGTCCTTGCCAGATTAAAGCGGGATCATATAATCGACGAAGAAACAAGGAAAAAGTGGTCCACGCAAAACGGGTTTCAAGAGTTTGCAAAGATTGTTCAGGAAAACTATATGGTCACTCCTACATATACGAATGAGCGATTAAGAAAGCAAAGCGGTGTATTCCTCTTAGCCAGTCTCTTTTCTGTTTCAGGCGTCGCTGATATAGCAAAATCAGTTATATCCAAATCGAGGGGCGATCTGCGGAATGCATTTGAAAAAGAATTCTTCTTCATTCGTGGTGAAAATAAGGAAGAAATCCTGAAAGAGCTTGACCTGTACAACATTAACGAAGCAACCCTGTTTCCTGAATTGGAGCACCAGCTCAGTTATATCAAATATATAAATAGCGGAAATGTACAAGCAGTTGCCGATTTTGAGAAGTATGACACACATGCAAAAGCAGATAGTACGCCTCAAAATATTGACGATGAATCCTTGAACACCTATATTCTCTCTAATCTGTCTAATCTTTTGAGTGGTATAGCCAAGCCAGAAGAAATTGAAGATCTAAAAGGAATCATTCAAAGCAATTTCGCTGTTGATTGGTATAAACGAGATGCAATCATAAGCAAGCTTCGAATGTCTATCTCAGGTTATTATTTTGTAAAGCTCAAGGATAAAAAAGAAGCAAAAGAAAAAGCTGTACAGATTACCACTCGCCTGAGACAAGCAGTAAATGATTATACTGCAACCAATATAAAAGGTGGGAAGTAAATATGCCGGGATATAACACAGAAGCTGATTATGAAAACGCTATAATCGAGCTTTTCAAAAACGATTTGGGCTATGAGTATGTTTATGGCCCAGATGTGGAACGGGACTTTAAGAGCCCGCTCTATGATACTGTATTGGAGGAGTCTTTGTATCGTCTGAACAAGGGCTTACCTGCTGACGCCATTAACGACGCTTTATTCAAGCTGCGCAACTTTGAAAATGGCGAACTTGTGCAGAAGAACGCCGAATTTATGGAGTACCTGCAAAGCGGCATTCCGGTCCGCTACTTAGAAAAAGGCGAGGAGCGTTCCGGCATTGTGTATCTCGCTGACTATTCCCACCCCGAAAACAACTCCTTTATCGTTGCCAATCAATGGACCTTCATTGAGAACAGCAACAAGCGTCCGGATATTATTCTCTTTCTTAACGGCTTGCCTGTTGTTCTTGTTGAACTAAAATCCCCCTCCCGTGAGGAAACAGACGCTTCTGAGGCCTATCGGCAGCTTCGGAATTATATGCAGGAAATTCCGTCGATGTTCATTTACAACGCCATCTGTGTGATGAGCGATCAATCTACTTCCAAGGCAGGAACGATCACCTCAGGTGAAGATCGTTTTATGGAGTGGAAAACAAAAGACGGCAGTTATGAAAATACCCAGTATGCACAGTTTGACACCTTCTTTGAAGGGTTGTTCCAAAAAGATCGCTTGTTGGATATTATCAAGAACTTTATCTGCTTTTCAAACGAGGGTATCAAGAGCTACAAAATTCTTGCCGGATACCATCAATATTTTGCAGTAAGAAAGGCCATCGAATCTACCAAGCACGCAACCGTGACCGACGGCAAGGGCGGTGTTTTCTGGCACACACAAGGCAGCGGAAAATCGTTGTCTATGGTCTTTTATGCTCATCTGCTGCAAGATGCCTTGGACAGCCCCACGATCGTCGTGCTTACTGACCGCAACGATCTTGATGATCAGCTTTACAGCCAGTTTGCCAAGTGTAAGAAGTTTTTGCGGCAAGAGCCTATCCACGCTGAAAGCAGAGAGCATTTGAAGTCGCTGCTTGCCGGCAGACAGGCAAACGGGATTATCTTTACCACAATGCAGAAGTTTGAGGAATCCCACGAGCCACTTTCTGAGCGCCGCAATATCGTCGTGATGGCAGATGAGGCCCACCGTGGGCAGTACGGGCTTGCGGAGAGAATCAAAATCACAACTAACGAGGATGGCGAAGAAGTCGCCAAACGTGTTGTTGGCACGGCTCGCATTATCCGCAACAGCTTGCCCAATGCTACATACATCGGCTTTACCGGTACGCCGATTTCTTCCAAAGATCGCAGCACCCGTGAGGTGTTCGGCGATTACATTGACATCTACGATATGACGCAGGCTGTCGAGGATGGTGCAACACGCCCGGTCTACTATGAAAGCCGTGTTATCAAACTGCATTTGGATGAAGCCACCTTGCGCCTCATTGATGCAGAATATGATATTATGGCCAATAACGCCGATCCGCAGGTTATCGAGCAGAGCAAAAAACAACTTGGCCAGATGGAGGCTGTCCTGGGCAACGACCAGACGATCAATTCGTTAGTCTGCGACATTCTTGACCACTACGAAAATAACCGTGCGAACCTGCTCACGGGTAAAGCGATGATTGTTGCATATTCTCGCGCCATTGCTATGAAGATATACAACCGCATTCTCGAACTGCGTCCGGCTTGGACGGAAAAAGTCGCCGTTGTAATGACCGAGAGCAACAAAGACCCGGAAGAATGGCGTAAAATCATTGGAAACAAGCACCACAAAGACGAACTAGCACAGAAATTCAAGGATAATGACAGTCCCCTGAAAATTGCTATTGTCGTAGATATGTGGCTGACGGGCTTTGATGTACCATCCCTTGCAACAATGTATGTCTACAAACCGATGCAGGGCTACAACCTGATGCAGGCCATTGCCCGTGTCAATCGAGTCTTCCGTGATAAGGAAGGCGGTCTTGTCGTCGACTATGTAGGTATCGCTTCCGCCTTGAAGCAGGCAATGAACGACTATACGGTACGGGATAAAAAGAACTATGGCGATACCGATGTCGCAAAGGTTGCATATCCCAAGTTCCTCGAAAAGCTCTCTATATGCCAAGATCTGTTCCATCGCTACGACTACTCAAAGTTTATGTCCGGCACGGATCTTGAGCGGGCAAAAACAATCAGCGGCGCTGTGAACTTCATAATGGGTCGGGAGTTGGAGAAGGAACGGGATACTTTCCTCAAAGAGGCACTGATGCTTCACCAAGCACTGTCTCTCTGTTCTTCCTTGGTAGATGAGCCGATGCGGTTCGAAGCAGCCTTCTTCGAGTCTGTCCGTGTCCTTGTCATTCGGCTGACTAATCAGGGCGGTGGGCAAAAGATTTCTCTCCCGGAGATGAATGCCCGGATCAATGAGCTTTTGAAGCAGAGCATCAAGAGTGACGGCGTCATCAATCTGTTTTCTGATGTTAACTCCGAATTTTCTCTGTTTGATCCGAAATTCCTTGAAGAAATCTCCAAGATGAAGGAAAAGAATCTCGCCGTAGAATTGCTGAAAAAATTGATCGCCGAGCAAGTTCAGATTTACCGCAGGACAAATGTGGTCAAATCCGAAAAATTCAGCGAGATTATGCAGCGGGCGATGAACGCCTATCTGAACGGTATGCTGACAAATGAGCAGGTCATTGATGAGATGATGAAGCTTGCCAAGCAGATCGCCGCTGCGCACAACGAAGGCAAAGAACTTGGCCTCACGGCGGATGAGTTAGCATTCTACGATGCGCTGACAAAGCCACAGGCAATCAAAGATTTTTATGAAAATGATGAATTGATCGCCATTACCAAGGAACTTGCTGAAACCCTTCGCAAGAACCGCACGATTGACTGGAACAGGCGTGAACAGGCAAGAGCAAGAATGCGCATGCTGATTAAACGCCTTTTGAAAAAACATAAGTATCCGCCCGAAGGGATGGACGATGCTGTTCAAACTGTTATGACGCAGTGCGAGCTTTGGACGGATAATATGGAGGAGTGAGTATGGACACACAGAAGCTTTCTATAGCAATTCAGGCGTTTATAAAAAAGCAATCCACCAATGCCGCATATTACGAAGAAAACTGGAATGAACGGAAAGAGCGAAAAGCATACTACCAATCCTTCACCAAAGATAAGCTCTTGGCAATGACCGAAGAAGATTTCCTTGAGTATATCAGCAGGCTTTGGGCAGTTCTGATGTGGGGAAACAAAAAATATGTTGTCGATAAGCTGATTGAAGATAATGGCTTTTCTACGCTTAAAAAGCAGTTGGCTGACCTGTTGTACGGATCTGCCTCTGTAGAGAAGCGGTGGGATATTTTTCTGAAATCTGTAAAAGGTATGGGACCTGCTACAATCAGTGAACTGCTTTCCTATATGAATCCGCAGGAGTACATCGTATTCAACAAGACAACCATTCTTTGTTACGGTTACTTGGGGATTCCGAATATGCCCAAGTACAACTACCAATACACCGGAAAGAAATATACTGAAGTGTGTGCGGTTGCAAAGGAAATTGCATCCAGTCTGAAAAAGCAGGCGCTGCTGATTCGGACTTGCTGGCTGTTGACTATTTCCTGTGGGATGAAATTCTCCCTCTCGCAGAAAAGGATGTCCCCACCACAGATGCAATTTCTATTTCTCAGGAGCCTGTTTCTGCCAGAGATTCAAGATCATTGCACGATGAAATCAAAGACAAGCTGGTGGATATAGGAAAGCTGCTCGGCTTTGACAGCCGCTCCGAAGTGAGGATTGCAACAGGCGCAGTTGTGGATGCTGTCTGGGAAGCTAAAATCGGCAATATGGGAAAAGCGATTTATGTTTTTGAGGTGCAGTCCAAAGGTTCTATCGATAGCCTTATTCTAAATTTGAAAAAGGCACAGAGCAATGCAGCGGTTCAAGCTGTTGTCGCTGTTGCAGACGAAGAACAGCTTGCGAAGATCATTCAGGAAAGTGCCGGTGTGATTGACGAGAAATCTCTGCGAACTTGGGACTCCGAAGATGTTTTGGCAGTTTATGATGCGCTAGTGCGGGCACACGAATCAATCAACAAACTGGCGCTTGTACCGGAAAGCTTCTGACCTCTTGCTCTGATAAAGTTCGGAACAATATCAAATTTAGTTTGACATAGTTCCGATAAAACAATGACATTGTTCCGGAAATTTTTGATATTGTTCCGAACATTGTTCTTTTTCGTTCGGTCAGAGCTGTATATAAAACAAGCGGAGGCCATCGACCTCCGCTTGCTCGTTACCCATATACAATTTCCTGCATCACGACCTCGTTTGCCCGATGTCGGATGCCGTTCATCTTCCGCACCCACGACTGCAGGTCATCGGCTTTCAAGGCCTCCGTCACGCCCTCGGTGTCTGCGTATTGTTTTACCAGCCGAAGAAAGAGTTCCTGTGCCTGCTCCTCGATGTCCGCAAGGTGCCCGTCCAGCACCCCGGCGGTCAGCAGGTTATAATACAGCACCCGGTGGTGCTCCTTCAGATAAACTCGCCGCCGCTGCCCGTAAACGCCGATGGGGCGTTCTTCTTCGGGCGGTAAGCAAACATCTGGCAGGCAGTAGTCGCCCTGCCTTGTGTAAGTGCCACCCAACTGCTCAAATAGCGATTTCATATGTGATCCTCCCATTTAAAATTTCCCCGGCAGGTCTGCAACGCAAAATGCACCCGCCTTTCAGTTACAGTCTACCAAAACCGAAAGGCAGGTGCGAGTGTGCGAATTTCTGAATCGTACGGTCGGTGCTGGCTTATAGCAGGTTATAGGTTTTAGGTCAAAATACGATGCACTTGTATTTTGGCCTAAACAGGTGCTTCCGTGCATCTGCAGCAGGCTTTCACCTTGCCTCCACAAAAAATGCAGCGAACTTTCGCTGTTCCACTACACTTTTTACAGCGAACTTTGTAAATAACCCCAGATAAAGATCACTTCCGCTTCATCTTCCTGCTGAACTCATTCAGCGTCTGGATATGCCAGAGACTTTTTCGGGTAATGGAGCGAAATGTCAGGGAGCAGAAGAAGTCCACAAGAAAGATTTTCGGGATACAGAACTTCAGTCCCTTTTGAAAGGCTTTCAGTGACCCACGGCTGCACCAGTTGTGGACGGTGGTCAGGGTATAGCCGGTCAGGGCCACCACATCCTTTACCGTGACCACATCTGGGTATTTGCGCAGCAGCTTTTCATAGTAGCCGTGCATCTGCCACAGCGTGTCCTCCGGCAGTTCCTTGGAGAGCCTCGCCACATAGTGGGTACCGTACCAGCCCTTCGGTGCAGAGTAGAGTTCAGGAAAAATCGCCCGTTCCTCCAAATATGCTTTCACATCCTCTTTTCGGATTTTATAGCACCGGGTTTTCTTACCCGACCACTCGCAGGGTACCTTGCCGCTTTTGAGCAGGTGCAGCGCCGTGGACTTGCTGATGTGGCAGATTCGGAAAAATTGCTCCTTGTTCATCACCTCGGGAACGCTGTCCCAGTTGACGGGAAATACATCCATTTGTAACACCTCAAAAATAGATTTTCGTCGGTTGGAAGCTCTATTCTGCGGTGTATGGCCGTCTCCCGATTTTTCTCTCCTATCTTCCCGCATTTCTCTCCAAAATCGGAGAAAATGCCGATTTGAACCCACTTTCAAAAAAGCCTGTCCCGCAAGGCTTTCCGAGCGAAAAAGCCTGATTTCAAGCGGCTTTCGGCGGGTACGGGGCTTACAGAAACGACCCCAAACCGGACACCCCTGTCACAGTTGCAGAAAAGACTCGAAATTTTTGGAAGCTCCGGCCGTTTCGTCCGCTGAAAATGTCCGCCGCACAGGGCTTTGCGCGGGTTCGGATTTCACAATTTCATATCGTTCTTGCGTGTTTTTCTTGCATTCTTCCGGAGCAGGGATTACACTTGAGGTATACGGAGAGTTGTCCGAGAGGTCGAAGGTGCGACACTCGAAATGTCGTGTTCCCAAAAGGAACCTAGGGTTCGAATCCCTAACTCTCCGCCAAAAACCCAGTCATATCAAGGCTTTTGCCCATATGACTGGGCTTTTCTTTTCTCTCAAGGTCACATCGGCGTACATGATTTTCGGCAAGAGCTCAGGTGTGCCAGCCGGTTTGCCTTGTGTCCGGCAGGGTCAGGATATTGTCCATCACATTTGCCGAGGTGATCTTGGACTTGTAATCCAAATGGCTGTAAATATTCGCCGTCGTGCCAATATCGCTGTGACCCAGCCACTCCTGGATTTGCTTCAGAGGCACATCGTTCGCCAAAAGCAGTGAGGCACAGCTGTGTCTAAGGTCGTGAAAGCGAATGTGCCGCAGACCGTTCTGCTCCAGCAGCTTGCTGAAATTGGCGGTAACGCTTCTGGGGTTGAAGATATTGCCCATGGCATCCACAAAAACATAACCGTCATACTTTTTGCTGTAGCAATTTCCGCATACCCGCCGATTTTCCTTTTGCTGCTCCCTCAGCGCCAGCAGCTTTTCCCGGATATTGCTGACCAGCGGCAGGGAGCGCAGGCTGGATTTCGTCTTGGCGCGGTCTGCGCAGACGATTTCACTTTTGCCGTCTATCTTTGCGTTGGTTACGATGTGCTTAATGGTGATGGTGTCCCGCTCAAAGTCGATGGCGTCCCATTTCAGCCCCAGTGCCTCGCTGCGGCGCAGGCCGTAAAAGGCGGTCATCTGAATCAGCAGGGAGTACGGATGATCCTTGGACGCTTCCAGCAGCCTCTCCAGCTCCTCCTGCCGGTAATAGTCCGCAATGTACCGCTGCTTCTTGGGGCGCTCCACCTTGTCGGCGGGGTTGAAGGGAATCAGGTCCATTTTGACGGCGTATTTCAGCGCCTTGTGGATATTGGCGTGATAGTGGATCACCGTACCGGGCGACACGGTTTTCAGCTCATGCAGATAAAAGCTCTGAATGTGCTTGGCTTGGATTCCGTCCAGCGTCAGTCCGGTGTTTCGGAAATACGGTGCGATCTTTCCCTTTACCATCTGCGTGTAAGAGGAAAAGGTGGTCTTTTCCACCGAGCTGCGGATAATCTCCAGCCACAGCTCCATGTAGTCGGCAAACAGCATATCGGAGGAGATGTCCTCGTTCTCCTTGCTCACAACTGGCGGGACAAAGCTCTTGCGAGTGTCCAGCAGCAGCTTTTCAGCGCGGCGCTTGTTTCCCTTTGCGGGAAGTCCTGTGGGAATCCACGGCTGCCTGCGCTTGCCGTTGGCATCCGTGTAATTCAGCACCATGTAGTAATTGTCATTTTTTATTTGCAGGTGTCCTGCTATCATAAATTCTACCTCCTTTGCGGATAGCACATGAACGGGCACCCTTTCGGACCGTTTTTATTATACTCCCGGCGGGAATGCCCGTCCAATGTGCCATACAAGTTCAAATCCCGGCTACGCCGCCGGCTGCGGATTTCCCACCGAGAGTGCGTAGCGGATCACATTGATTTTCGGTACGCGGTATGCATTGCCGATTTTCATGCCGGGGATGTCGCCGTCACCGATCAGCGCATAGGCCAGATGACGGCTGATGCCCAGCATCGCCTGTACCTGCGCCACATTTACAATGTCGGGGTAGTCCGTGAACATCACCTCGTATAGGGTCTGAATTTCGATTTTAGTCATCGGCACCACCTCCATCGTCACCAAGCACATGTGCGAGAAGCATATCAAGCTCTTCTTCTGTGTTCACCGGCGAGAGGCTGACAATACCCTCTTCGTTTTCATCCTCACCGAAGGGAGTGCCGCCTTCGCATACGATATTATCCAGTTTTTCCGAAATAGCATGGATTACATAGTGAACCTCTTCCTGAGAGAGAATAAACACAAGCTCGTGTCCGCACTCATCATCAAAGGTTGCCACAAGCTTATCATCGCTGCGGTCAATACCGTTATCAGCATCGATGAGAAATTCAAGGAAAAGATCCTCAACAAAGAGGCAACCCGCCTCGGAAAAATCTGCGACCATACGGTCAAGCTCCTGTTTTCTGCTTTCGCTCAAACGGTTAAAATCAAAATTAGCTTTCATAATTTAATCTCCTTTCACCGGGCGTCCCGGTCTTTGCGCTGACGCTCCAAATGTTTGTTGTAAAAGTCCATAGCCTTGACAAGCGTCTCTGTCATCTGTTTCATAGAGGTGTCCGGGCGGAAATAGCTGCGGAGCTTGTCCACCGGCACCTTGACATATTCCACCTGATTGCCCTTAACCTCGGACAGAAGCTGCAGCACTGCATCGTCCGTGAGAGTCTGCGCCTCGCTCATGCGCCGCAGCCGCCGGGCCTGAGACAAGGACGGCGTTACCTCATCGCTGTCCATCACGGAGAAGAGCATCTCCTGTTCGGACGGCTGCAAATAGGACAGCTCCACCGCCGGAGTCAGGGCGATCTTGCCCTCGTCCACCAGCTTCAGGATGTCGGGGATTAGGTTGATGAGGCGGATATAGCGCTTTATCTGCCGTTCACTATCTGATGTACTTTCGGCAATTTCTGTGATAGACCACTTTGGGCCAACTTGGCCCAAAGTTCGTCCTTGGTGTTTCAAAGCCTCCATTTTCATCTTGTACGCAAAGGCCTTTTCCGACGGCAGGATATGCTCCCTTTGCAGGTTGCTGTCCACCATGGTGATAACAGCCTCCTCGTCTGTCAGGTCGCGGATAATCACCGGCATGGTGTCCATCCCCAGCGCCTTGCACGCTGCCAGCCGCCGGTGACCGGAGATCAGCTTATAGCCGCCGTCAGGCAGCGGCCTTGCCAGCGCCGGAGAGAGCACGCCGGCATCGGCAATGCTCCGCATGAGCTGCGCCATTTCCTCGTCCTCCTTCACCTTAAAGGGGTGATTTCGAAAGGGCATAAGGTCAGCCAGCGGGATTGCCTCCACCTTTGGCTTTTTCGCATCGAGCCGTTCCTCCGTGCTCATAAAAAGCTCCTCATACCCGGTCAGCCCCAAATCAATCAATCGGTCGTTCTTCATCGAATCCTTCCTTTCATCTTATAATCGTCTTTTCCTCTTGGGGCGGCCGCTGATTTCGCAGCACCTGCTTTTCCCGCGGGGAGAGGTAAGGGTCGTTTTCCACCCACACATCCATTTCACACGCCAAGAGGGCTTTCAGCTTTGGGTTATCCTCAATCATGTTATAGGCGGTTTGCTTTTGCTTCCGAAGCCGGGAGAGCTCTGCGGTGCAGGCGGCACAGGACTTTTTCAGCTCGACCCTCTCCGCAGGATCGGCGCAGCCTCGCTGCTTATTACGGATTTTGCTGCGTGCAGCGGATATTGCATCCATCTCTCTGTCCATTCGTGCAAGAAACCTCTGCACATCCTCCGGCGTGTCCAAATGCTCCCGACACACCAGTGTTATCTCGGCGGTGAAGCGATCCAGTCTGCGGCAAGCCTCCCGGCACTCCGCCGACAGGGGCTGCCGATACTCCTTTTCGTACAGCGGCGCAACGCCCAGCACGATTGCCACACAGCGGAAGAAGCTCAAATACCCGGTGACGCGGGGCAAATGCAGATAGAAATCCCGCTGCCGGTAATATTTTTCCGTCGGCGGATTTTTCCTGGCATATTCCCGTGTGTAGGGCCTCATGAATTCAAAATAGCGCCGGGTCACACGGATGTCCCGCTGGTTCTCCAGCAGCCTGTCCTGCAGCGCCTCCTTGTCATATTCGGCTCCCAGCCGGAAGGTGCGCATATACTTTTTAGCGCTTAAAGAACGGATGGTTGCGTACCTGCGGTAGGGATCGCACACGAACACATAGCCCTTCTTCCGCAGCACGGCACTCAGCTCCGTCCAGCTGCTCGATATCGTCAGCGCCTCGTCCAGCGCCCGCCGCATGAGGTTGTAGCGGGTAGGCTCGCCGTTCTTTTCGGCAAAGTAGACCGACCGCGCCGTTTTATGCCGCTGGGGATTTTTCACCACCGACAGGCCATGCTCCTTGCAGATACGGTCGGACATATCCCGCAGCTTGTAGTAGGCCCCGTATTTTGCCTCCAGCTTTTTGCCCGTCCACATATTCACCGGATTCACAACAAAGTGGTTGTGATAAGTGCCGGTGTTGAAGTGGGTGGCAACAAGCACCTGCCGGTCGTTCCCCCAAAGCTGCCGCGCCGTCTCCACGCCGATGCGATGGCATTCCTCCGCCGTAACCTCACCGGTCTTGAAGGACTGGTAAGCGTGGTAGGCCACATTGCCGCCAGCTTTGCCGAAGCGCCTCTGCACGGCAGCCATCTCCCTTGCGGCAGACTCCGCCCTGCAGCCAATTCCGGTAACGGCGTATTGCTGCTCCCCCTCATCCAGGGTTTTATCCTTGTCGGCAGCATACAGCAGCACCTGCTCCAGGTCGCTCAGCTTGGTCTTGCTGGGGTTGGTGCAGTAGTCTACCACGCGGGAAACGCTGTCATGGATTGCCCAGATCTTCGTCACCGCCATCGGCCTCAACCTCCTCTCCGTGATAGGCCTGCAAAAGCAGAGCCTCGATTTCCGTCAGCGCGTCGCTGAACGCCGCCATGGAGACCTCGTAGCGGATACCGTCGTGCAGCCGCGTCAGCTTCCGGTAGGCCTGTATCAGTTCTTCCTTGGGTGCCTCTCTGACCACCGTGTCCGTCCCCAGGGTGCGGAGATACTCGGACATGTTCATGCCGCATTTCCGCGCCTTCCTGCGGATCAGATTCTTCTCGGTCTTAAAGACGCGCACATTGATTTCCTCCGTGCGATTGCGCATAGCATTCACCTCCTTCGTGCGGGGTTACAGGGGCGCGCCCCTTTCGTATCGGCAGATACGGGGGAATTGGGTGCCGCATGGCTACACAAATCCCATGCTCGTTATCCTTACGGATAAAAAAGCGGTGTATAGCCCCGCGCCCCTTAAAGCGGCAATTCCTCATCGTCCTCCGCCTCCTCCCATGACACAGATGACGCTTGTGACGATGCTTGGGGAAGCCGGAAGGTTCCGTCATTCTGTTTCCGCAGTGACGCAAGTCTCTCGCTCCCGGAGGAACCGTCATGACCGTCAGCGCCGTCATGCAGCTCCAAAAGCACCAACCGGGCAGCCGCCGTTTTACGATACTCGCAGGTGATTCCCAGGGGCAGCAGCACATCGCTGTAATGACGGGTCAGATGCTTGCTGGCGAGGTTGGGCTTCAGCTCCGTATTACCTACGGCGGCAAGCAGCTGGGACACCGTGCCCCGAAACCGCCTATGCGCCAAGAGAAAATCCGCCACCTGAAAAACAAAGTCCGGGATGCGTTCCTTTCGCAAATCCTTGGCGCTGAGCGCCTCGGTAATCTCCCATCGGACGCCCCGCATCTGCATTTTCAGCTTTTTCTCCTCCACATCCCGGCCTGTAATGCAGAGGGTGGCGCAATCGCCGAAGCGGTCATCCTTGCGGAGAATCATCCCCGTATCCGCCACGCCCAAAATGCCTGTGGAGCCGGTCATGTCGTTGAAGATATTGCTGCTGTCCCGCTCCTTTCGGGTGTGATGGACAACGAAGATGCAAATGCCGTGGTCATCGGCGAGCTTTTTCAGGCCGGACAGATCCTTGTAGTCCTGGGCATAGGCATTGACCTTTGCGGAAGCATTGTCCCGCACCATTTGGAGGGTATCGATGAATATCAGGCCCGTGGAGGGAAATTCCCGCAGAGCCTCCTCGATCTGCCCCTCCAGCTCCGCGCCCAGCTGCCCGCAGGAAAAGCCGAAGCGGAGATTCTCCGGCGGAGAATCCGTCAGCTCCTGCATACGCTGCTGAACGCGCCATTCCCGGTCCTCCAAGGCCAGATATACCACATCGGTTTTTCTGGTGGGTAGCCCCCACACTGCCTCGCCGCGGCTGATTTGCAGGCACAGCCACAGTACCATCCAGCTCTTGCCGATCTTGGAGTCACCCGCTAAAATGGCGAGCCCGTCGGAGAGAACACCGTCGATGAGCATTTTGGGGTGGGCAAGAGGTTTGTAATACAGGGTATCGGCATCGATCAGTTGTAGCTTGTTCATGTGTTTCACCTTCTTTCTTTCGCTGGTAATTGTGTTTTTTGGTTTGGCGCCGTATTTCCGATATCGTTTTTTATATGCCTGCCCCGGGGTCTCCGCGGCGTTGCCGTGCTCGCTCTTTTGCGGTCGTCGCACAGTCATATCTGTCTCGGTAACGGCTATTCAGTTATCGAGGTACACGGGGGAAGCTTAGAAGCTCCTCTCACTTTCCCTTTGCCGAATTTTTTTCGGATTTTCCCGCTGCTTTTCAAAATTTTTTCTTTTGAGCTGGTAAATTATAAAAAGCCGAGCTTGTGCAGAGCTTTTTCAAAGTTCCCCTCACTTGGTAGGCAGTGAGAAGGCCGAAAAATTAACCCCCCTGAAAAATTTTTTGTTTTGGCTCCAAATCGGAGCCATTTTCCTATGCAGGACTGCTCGTGGCTCCGAAATGGAGCCATTTTTCGTCTATGGCATCAAAATTGATGCCATGTCCATTCCGGATTTCATCGGTGTGGCAGCAAAATTGATGCCATAAAAATAAGCGCCTGCCTCTTTTCAGAAGCAGACGCTCGTTTTTCGTATTCCTTTTTTACCGTAGCAGCCGGATCAGCAGCTCATTGATATCCTCGGTGGGCTTGCCGCTTGCTACCAGCTTGTTCCGAAAGGACAACAGGGCCTTTGTCAGCAGCCGTCGCTCGCCGGCGCAGAGTGCTAACACTCGATTTCTTCTATACTTGAACATCACCACACCTCAGCAATAAACCAGCTCAGAAAGGACAACTTCCTCCGCACGGCTGCAGATGCTGTTCATCCGTCCCACCCATTCCATTTGATTCTCGGTCTTCAGCCGCTCAGTGACACCTTCGGCTTTCTTCATCTGTTCGACCAGCTGATCAAACATTTCTTGTGCAGTGTCGCCGATTTCCTTGAGATGCTCGTCCAGTTTGCCGGTCAGCAGCATCCCCGTGTAGATGCCGTCTCTGTACTCGCGCAGATACCGCCTGCGCTTTTCTGCGAATCTGTTGTACATATTCTTCCTCCTTTTGCGCCCGCCGTGCGGGTTTCTATCATCATCCACATGATGGCGCAACCCGAAGGAAAAGCCCAATGTGCGAAAAACAGATTTGCAGATTTGACATCATAGAAACTCCCTCAGAAACGCAGGTTAATATTTGCCAAATTGAAGGGTTTGTATGTCCTTATGACGTTATACCTTGATTGAGTTTTCGAACGAAAACATTTGTTGAAATATGTGGACTTTTTGTGCGGGCTGTGATATAATTATCAAAATACAGATTTATATGTTGAAAAGCGGCACTCCCAATACTATTGGCACAAGCAATAAAGTAAATGAGGTTTGCTATATGACTGTGAGTTATAAAAAATTATGGAAGCTCTTAATAGACCGAGATCTAAAGAAGAAGGATCTTGAGGAAATGGCTGGCGTTAGTCATTATGTAATGAACAAGTTGACACATGGGGATAACGTCACCACTGATGTCCTATGCAAAGTGTGCAAGGCTCTTAATTGCACCGTTGACGACATTATGGAAATGATTGACGAGTAGCTGTCGCTTTGGGTTTTTCAGTATAGGTATCATCGAATGCTATCGGAAAGTTGGTGAGAAATAAATGCCGTTTGATGCGAGCGTCAGAGCTTATTTGCGGGCTTACCAAAACGAATACAGAGCTGCTCTTCATGGAGGGCAGCACACAGCCGAGCTTTCTTTTCGCGTCCCTATGCATGAAATGTTTAGGAGGATAGCGCATGACTTGAACCCGGCAGGTACTTTCGACATCATTCTTGAGCCGAGAAATCAAGGAAGAATGGGGCGGCCTGACTGGAGAATACAGGATCGCATCTCGCTTGGTGTTTACGGCTATATTGAGGCGAAAGGTCCATCCAACGAGCCGTTCGATACTACCCCGTATAGGGATCAGATTAACCGATATCTGACGTTAGGGCACAAGCTTATCATTACGGACGGCATTGATTTCGTATAAAAACGATGTGGATTCCTTCGTTATCGTGTCCAGCGATTCCGATTACTGGGGATTGATCTCGTCACTGCCAGATGCACATTTCCTTGTTATGATTGAGCGCGAGAAATGCGGACCGGACATGAAGGAAGCCCTTGCTGATTCCGGTATCTTCTACTGCTATCTGGATGACTTTTATTCCGGCAATAGCGAGGACATCAAAAAGAACGCTTTGTTCAAGGAAATGTACCGCTGGATTGACAACTCCGTTCACCTGAATGTCAACGATATGTTTGACGCTGCATTGAGAAATACACGCATTGATATGTCTCCGGCTGAACGGCGGCAATTCTATGAAAAGCACATCAAGCACATGACCTTACAGATCGATGAAGACGGCAATGTCGGTATTGAGCTAAAACGAGGATAGTTTGCATTTGTGAAAAACGCCCCCGACACTGTGCCAGACGCACAGTGCCGGGGGCGTTCCCGTTTCCAGCGATTTATTTTTCTCTCGGCAAGGGGCTGTTCATAAGGTGACACTTTCCATTTTGCGAAGCCGTGAAAATTCGATGTGTTCCGTGGAGATGTTCACTGGGCAGCATACGCCGTACACGTTTCCGATAATCACTGATGTAGAATTGATTTGTGTTTAGGAGGACAAAGCGGGAGATATAATGTTAAATGTAGTTGCGTGCGCACGCATATTGCGTTATAATACTGGTGGTTAGGAGGAATATATCTATGAAACTATTAAAATGGCTTTCCGTAACAGACCGATTTTACAAAATCTATTTGGATAAACAGCTTGCCCCCTTTGGAATCAACAACAGCCAATATATGTTTTTGATTAAAATCTGTCGTTCGCCTGGCATTTTACAGGATTCTTTAATGGATATGTTTTATGTTCATCCGAGCAATATTGTACGGACAGTTGCGGCATTAGAAAAGCAGGGAATGATTATGCGTTCCCCAAATGATAAGGATAAGCGGACGTGTAAGCTGTATCCTACGGAACGTGCGCTGTCTGTAATTGATGAGGTGCAGACGGTATGTGAAAAGACAGAAGCTCTTTTATTGCAAGGTATGAGCGAATCCGAGCAGAACCTTTTTATGGATTTCTTAATACAGGCGGGCAGAAATATCACATCGGAACTCCATATAGAGAAAAAGGGGGAGGAGTTCAATGACTGAAAATCCTCTGGGCTATGAAAAAATTCCAAAGCTGTTGAAAAATTTTGCTGTTCCCAGTATTGTGGCGTCTCTTGTCGGCTCAATCTACAATATTGTGGATCAGATTTTTATTGGTCAAGGGGTCGGTTATTTGGGAAATGCAGCAACCAATGTTGCCTACCCGTTTTCTACCATCTGCCTTGCCATTGCACTACTGGTCGGAATTGGCAGTGCTTCCCGTGTTTCCCTCTGTCTTGGATGCAAAGAGCCGAAAGCTGCCGCCAAAGCAGCGGGAAATGGTATTGTTCTGATGGGAATTTTCGGAATTATTTATTTGCTGGTTGGAGAAACTTTTCTGTCTTTGCTCCTAAAGGCATTTGGGGCAACGACAGATGTATTTCCATATGCAAAGCAGTATGCCAGCATAACATTGATTGGAATGCCGTTTCTCATTGTAACGAATGGTATGAGCAATTTGATTCGAGCAGATGGAAAACCAAAGTATTCAATGGTCTGCATGGTTGTGGGAGCTATTATCAATACCATTCTTGACCCCATTTTTATTTTTGTTTGCGATTGGGGAATTGCCGGCGCAGCTTGGGCAACAGTTATTGGGCAAATTTTTTCCTTCATACTCG
>ERZ773190.628-NODE-628-length-39043-cov-35.582846_pt1 | contig 39043 bp, 32 predicted proteins | sample MGYA00511111_ERZ773190 | MGnify/ENA primary metagenome ERZ773190 (study PRJEB29015, sample SAMEA2737777) | human gut metagenome | biome: human gut; feature: human-associated habitat; material: faeces | place: China | collected 2012 ... | reverse complement strand
CTGGCGGTCTATCTCTTGTTTTCGGTTGCTTGCTTCCTTACCGTACATGAGCATTCGCGCCGGGGTTGTCGTTGCCGTAACCCTCCAGCAGGTTGATGACACCCCACACGCCGAGACCGGCACCGAGGGCGATAACGAGGGTCTGGAGAACGGTGATTGCCTGATTGAAAAATTCCATAAATAAAGTTAGCCGGAATCTGTTTTGAATTGGTTTTTAGTCATGGTTCATAGGCATACAAAAGCCGGATGATCGCCACCCGGTTTCCGGGGGCTTGATTCCGGCCTTCCTCCTTTTTCAATTTTTTGATAGAGATCGTCCGCTTTGTACGCCGATGGCCCCGTCCGGGGCGGTTGTGGCGGGTAGATAGGCCCCCTCCTTTCATAGCGGAACATCAATCGTCGGCTGCGGCGTCGATCTCATACACGTCGCAGACTTGGTTAGGTTTCAGCTTCAGCCTGGCCCGCAGGAAATCTTCAATGCTGAACGCATTTTTCGGGTCGGCGTCGGCGGTGTACTTGTAGTTGGGGTGCTGGGTGATGTCGTACTTGTCCGACAGAAACGGCCGCACCCCGCGCAGCTGGAGGATGCACTTGCCGCCGTCCATGACGGCCAGCTCATCCTGGCTCATCAGCTCTTTGCCGAGCTTCTGGTAGTTGAGCGAGTGGGAAGTTTCCCGCCCACGGCTCTCGCCGGTGTTGTAGGTGTCGATGGTCTCCTTGCCCAGCACGGCGGCCAGCTCCTTGAGGGTGGTCGGCTCCTTGCCGCCCAGGAAGATGGAGCTGTCCATATTGCCGATAATGGTGTCGGCGTTGTCCTTGTAGATGGCCTTGAGCTGGCTCTGGGCCTGCAAGACCAGGCAAGCGGAAATCTCGCGGCTGCGGATGGTCGCCACCAGCTTTTCCAGCTTGGGGATCTGGCCGATGTTGGCGCACTCGTCAATGAGGCACCGCACATGGACCGGCAGCCGCCCGCCGTACACATCGTCGGCTTTCTCGCACAATAGGTTGAACAGCTGGGTGTAGCACATGGAGATCAGGAAGTTAAAGCTGTCATCGGTATCGCTCATAATGAGGAACAGCGCCGTCCGCCGGTCGCCCAGGGTGTCCAGCTCCAGCTCATCGTAGGAGGTGATCTCCCGCAGCTCGGCAATATCGAACACGGCAAGCCGCGCCCCGCAGGAAATCAAAATCGACTTGGCGGTTTTGCCCGCCGCCAGCTTGTATTTCTTGTATTGCCGCACCGCAAAGTGGTTGGGGCTTCTGGCTTCCAGCTCGTCGAACATCAGGTCCACCTGATTTTTGAACTCCTCGTCATCCTCCCGCACCTCCATCGCGTTGATGAACTCGATGAGGGTGGAGAAGTTCTGTTCCTCCACCGGGGCCTCGTAATGGATGTAGCCGATGAGCGCGCAGTACAAAAGCGTCTCCGCCTTGACCCAGAAATCGTCCCCAGCCTTGCCTTCGCCCTTGGTGTTGGCGATGAGGGTCGTTACCAGCTTCAGAATATCCTTCTCCGAGTGAATGTAGCTGAATGGGTTATAGTGCATCGACTTATTGAAGTTGATGGTATTCAGCACCCGGATTTGGTACGGCTCGTAAATGACCTTGCCGTGCTTGTCCTTCACCGGCTTGCCGTCCTTGCCCAGCTTGGGCGTGCCGCGCTGGAGCATTTTGCCGCACTCCACCAGGATGGTGCCCTTGGGGTCGGTAACGACGTAGGAGCTGTGCATCTGCATCAGGTTGGGCTTGAGCCAGAACCGGGTCTTGCCGGAGCCGCTGCCGCCGATGACCAGCACATTTTTATTGCGGGCATACTTGGGATTCTTGGGGCGGCTGGACATGGTAAGGCGCTCGGTCTGGGTCAGAATGATGTTATTCTGGAACACCGGGTCCATGTAGGGGGCAATATCGTCGTGGGTGCCCCATCTGGCCGAACCGTACTCCATGTTGTGGCGGTATTTCTTGGCGTTTTTGCCTTTCAGGTACACCGCCAGCCGCAGCGCCGCGCCGCAGCAAATCCCCACGGCCAGGTCCAGCGGGTGCAGGCTGGGCCACCAGCTGCCCAGCGCCACCGGCAGCGTGGAGAAAAACGAAAGCATCTTGGCCGAAGCGTCCGCGCCAGCGGCAAGACGCCAGGCTTCCCCCAGGTTGGTGGCAAACAGCCCCAGCAGGATATAGGGCAGGTTCAAAAGGACCAGCTTTTTCACATTCAGCTGCTTCATCGCTCCGGCTCCTTCCTGTGGGCGCGGTCCACCACGGCGCTTTTCACCAGCTCTTTGAACTGCGCCAGCTTCTCCAGCACGGACGGGCGCTTGCTGCGGTCCGCCTTTTTGACCTTTTTCTGGGTGTATTCAGAAAAAGCAGCGGTCAGCGCGTCGGCGTCGCGGGCCTTGAAGAAGATCAGGTACTTGGGCGGCGAGGCGCTGCGGTCCTTTTTCACCGCATAGTCCACGCCGTACTTGCGGGCGATCCGCTCGAAGTCCCGGATGGACGGGTCGTTGATCTCGATGTTGGAAACGCCCTGGTTCTGCCCGATGAGCTGCTTCACCGTCTGTTTGCCCTTGGGGGTGACGGGGGAATCCCGGCCGCGCTGCTTGTTCAGCTTTTTCTCCCTGCGGTGGGCCATGTACTTGGATATGGCGGCTTTGAACAGCCGCCCGGTGAACTTGGTGCCGCTGACTACCAGCGTCAAAGTCCTGTTTTCCACTTCCTCCTGCATAGGTCATTCCTCCCTTCGTCGGTTATGCAGAAAGCGGTCTTGGGTACTAAGGCGGGACCACCAGCCGCCGTAACAGGTGGCGGCCCGTCATACCGTCACCAGGATCAGGGACCGAAGTTCCGCAAAGTGCAGCTTGCCCTTGGGCGTCACCAGCGTGTAGGAGCCGGTGTGGCCGTTGCGGCAAAAATCCTTCACACAGAACAGGCCCTCGTTGCTGCCTTTGGCGTAGGGCAGCACACAGCCCGACGGAGTGCGGTAGACGTACCGGCGTTCCAGCAGAAAGCGGACGAAGCGCCGCTCCGGCACGTCCAGCTCCTTGGCGGTGGTGCGCAGGTTGGTGCTGTGCCGCAGGTCGATGAACAGGTCGTAGTAGACGGCCTTGCCTTGCAGCCGGGCGTTGTCCTCCCGCAGCGCCGCATTTTTCTCGCGCTCGGCCAGCAGGTCGGAACAGAGCTTCAGCAGCGCCTCCGGCGTGGTGGCGACCTCCCATAGCTTTTCTCTGGTGAGGTAGGCCCCATGCTGGCGGATGCTGGGCAAGACTTCATCGAACACCCAGCGTTCAAACCGTTCCGCCGAGGGCAGCTTGCTGTGGACAATGAGGCGATAAAGATTGCCTTCACTGATGAACTTTGCTTTTTGCTCACGCCCCAGGCTATCGGTGAGGTGGTAAAACGCCACCCCATCCTCCTTGCAGTGGGCCTTGAGCGCGTTTACGGTGTCTTTGTATCCCAAAGCTCTGGCGACATCCATTCCGCAGAAGAAATACTTCTCACCATCTACGGCTATGCGGACGCTGCCAAACTCCGGGTTTTGGAAAATTTCCATCTGGTTCATATCACCCCTCCTTGGGCGGTGCAGACAAAAAGACGGCCGTTACCAGCCGCCTGCGTACATATCGTGGTTGACCTGGGCCGTGTAGTGGTTGCTGATGGTGGTGGGCGCGTTGAACAGAACGGTCAGCAGGTATTGCTTCATGTTGCGGACCTCGGTGGTGTTGTTGTGCAGGCACTCCATAACGAACTCGATGTGGGAGCTGTCCAACTTCAAGAACCGGGACCGTACCACCTCATGGGGGAAGTCCGCCCCGGCGATCCGGGTGGTCTTGCGTTTGGCGCAGACCGTTTCCACGATCAGCTCCACGATCTCGTCCAAATCCTCCCGGTAGGTGGTAAACTCCCGGCACAGATGGTCGTACTCGATGTTCTCCAACACCAAATCTCGATACTCCTGCATTTCTTTCACCGACATCGCATCCCGTCCTTTCCGTTCCGGCAGCTGCGCTGCCGCAAAGTCCCGGAAGGGAATGGAATCGGTACTTGATCCCTGGGTATTTGTTTTTTGGGTCCTTGATTTCTCTATATTTAATTCAGCGGGCTTTTCCGTATCCGGGTCAGCCAGATACGGGTTTTCCGTATCTGGTGAAGCCGTATCCGGCTGGGGCGTATCCGGCGCTTTGGGCTGGGGCTGCTCGTAGATGACATACTCGGTGTCGCTGATCCGGCCCTGGCGGTCCCGCAGCTGGTGGCGGACGATGTAACCGGCGCTTTCCAGCTCCCGCAGCGCCCCGCCGATGGCGTCCACGCCCTCCTTGCAGATTTTGGCGAGGCCGCGTGTGGTGTAGTTCCAATCCTCCGGCAAGGACAGCATCATGGACAAAAGCCCCTTGGATTTCAGCGACAGCGCCTTGTCGCGCAGATGGTGGTTGGACATCACGGTATAATCACGGGTTCGTTCAATGCGAAAAACGGCCATTTCATCACTCCTCTCGGCATTTATGGCATGAAAAAAGCCGCTGTCAGTTATGACGCGGCTCAAACTTCATAGAAAACTCCGGGCATCCCGTCAAAGGGATGGTCGTTGATGTCCTCAAAGGCATCGGTAATCTCCTCTGGCGGATAGTCCTGCCAGTCCCGGCCCTTGACGATATGGTGGACCGTGCGGTAGCAGGTAGAAAACCGCTCGTATGCCGAACGGTATTTTGTAGTTACGCCGGACACCTCCACAAACCGTCCATCATCCAGGAGCCATAGTTCCCGGATACAGGCGGCATCCACCTGCGTGGAATGACTTTGGACCGTTTTTTGATAAATACAGCATCCCCGCTGGGGAAACAATTCCGGCCCGTAATAGTCCAGGGCGCGCTCATGGCTGCCGGAAGTCTGGTAGGCAAGGACGCTTTCCCCGCGATAGCGCACGCCCTGCGCCACAAGCTCCAGGTCCAGTCTGGAGAGCGCCCGTTTCCGTTCCTTCTTATCAGGGAACAGGTGCAGATACGCTGTCCGAATGGCATTACAGATTTCTTTTTCTCTGAACATCTCATTTCCTCCGTTTTTTCTTTACATACAGGACGTGGCCCTCAATCACATGGGCGCACTTTTTGATTTTGATCTCCCGGCGCTGATGGCTGAGTAAGGCGGCCTGATACCCGTCCTCGGTGAGAAACAGCCGGGTTTCATCGCCGGGGCTGCCGTAGGTGCAGGAGCGCAGGACGGAAAATTCGATCATCCAGCGGGTATTATCCCGAAACCGCTCCACGGCAAGAATGTTGTGTCCTTTCAGCTCACGGGCTGAAATATCCCTCATAGGCGCTCCTTTCATCGCTCCTGGTCTCTCTGGCGCTTGCGCTGCCACGCTTCCAGCAGCTTGATAATGGTCTCCTGCATCCGGGCGGGGGTGTAGCTCCTGGGAAAATACTTGCGCAGGGTGTCGCTGGTGAAGGTGATCTTATCCAGGTCGCTTTTCTTTTCTTCCCCCATGATGACCCGCATCATGTCGAGGGTCAGGTGGCCCTCCTGGCTGTACTTTTTCAGCCGCTGGGCCTGGGAAAGCGACGGCGTAGCCTGTTCGCTGTCCATCGCGTCCAGAAGCTGCGTCTGTTCCTCTTTTTTGAGGAAAGACAGCTCATAGGCCGGGTTGAAGGCGATTTTCTTCTCATCCACCATGTCCAGCAGTTCGGGGATCAGCTCCGTCAGGCGAATATAGCGGAAAATCTGATTTTTGCTCTGGCCGACCTGTTCGGCCAATACCTCGCTGGATTTCTTGCCCGGCAACTTGTTCCCGACTTGGGAACAAGTTAAATCAGCGCGGGCACCTTGATGGTTCATGGCCTCCAGTTTCATCTTATAAGCAAAAGCCCGCTCGCTGGGGAGCAGGCTTTCCCGCTGCAAATTGCTGTCAACCATGATAATGGTGGCCTGATCGTCGTCCAGGTCACGGACAATGACCGGCATGGTATCCTTGCCAGCCAGTTCGCTGGCCCGGTGACGCCGGTGCCCGGCGACCAGCTCATAGCCGCCGTTCGGGTCCGGGCGGGCGATGGCCGGAACCAGCACACCGTACTGCCGGATGCTGTCGGCGGTCTCCATCATGGCCTCATCGTCCTTGACCTTAAAGGGGTGGTCCTTAAACGGGTGCAGCTCCGACAGGGGAATTTCCAGAACCTTCTCCCGCTGGGCGTCGGCCCGGCTTTCCTCTGTGGAGAACAAGTCATCTACCGAGGCCAGCTCTACTTTTTTCGCGCTGCTTTTCAAGTTTCAACACCTCCTTTGTCAGATTGCGGTAGCCCTCGGCCACCTTGCCGCCGGGGTCGTGGGCAAAAATGCTCTTGCCCTCGGCGCTGGTCTCCTTGGCCCGGACCGAATGGGGAATTTCGGTGCCGAACACCTTGATTTTGCTGCCATAGGTCTCCCGCAGCAGGGCGGCGATCTCTTTCGCAAAATTGGTTCGGCTGTCCACCATCGTCAGCAGGATGCCGTCGATCTGGAGCTTGGGGTTCAGCTGCCGCTTGACCTTGCTGATGGTGGACAGTAGCTGTTCCAGGCCCTTGGCAGGCAGATACTCCGCCTGAACGGGGACTATGATCCTGTTGGCGGCGGCCAGGGCGTTGACTGTGAGCATCCCCAGGGAGGGCTGGCAGTCAATCAGGATATGGGAATACTGTCCCTTCACGGTGTCCAGATACTGCCGCAGGACGGTCTCGCGGCTCATGGCGTTCACCAGCGACACCTCCATGCCGGACAACTGGATGTCAGCGGGCATGAGGTCCACGCCCTCCGGGTGGTGCAGGATGCCCTCGCCGGGTTTGATCGGCTCGTCCATCAGGATACGGCCCATCGCGTCGGACAGGGTAAAGGGCAGCTTGTCCGGCTGCGGGTTGCCCAGGCTGATGGTAAGGCTGGCCTGCGGGTCAGCGTCCACCAGCAGCACCTTCTTCCCGGCCTGGGCCAGCCCGATGCCCAGGTTCGCGCAGGTGGTCGTTTTGCCGACGCCGCCCTTCTGGTTGGCAACGGCGATGATTTGCGTGTTCATTGTGTCACCTCCTGACAGGCATAAAAAATAGGCACCCATTTCTGAGTGCCTTTCCATGCCAATATGAAGAAGGGCAGGGCTAAACCTGGACCTTCAGTTGTTCTCTGTATTCAGCGTAATGTTCGCTGAGTACATAGTCAATCACCCAGTCCTTTGGAATAAGGTAGGTGTGACGGATGTAATAATGTTTCACACGATTTTCCCGCATCAGCTTCCGAGCAGTGCTGTCGCCTATCCCGCCTAACATCCCTCGAAACTGTGTGAGCGTCACTACGCTGGGATAGTCTGCGAAAAGATTTTCGTAGTATTTTCGGTTTTTCATTGTACCAGCTCCCAAAAAACGTATTGTCAACAACGGGTAAAACTGCTACAATGACTTTTGTATCAAAACGGCAGTAACAAAAGAATCATAATTAAGTTCGTGGGCATCCTGCGCACATCCCTTCAACATCCCGCAGACGGTTCAAAAGCCGCTCCAAAGCGGTTAGAATTTGGATGGCTGGGAAATGCCCGGTTTTTAAGGCTTTTGTTCTGGAAATGCCGATTTTATCAGTGTTTCAGCTGTTTTTAGCTTTGCGGAAGGTGTCCGAAAAGTCCAGTTAGTTCCAATAGAGGATAGCAGGTTCGGGATTGTCCCGAAAACTCAAAATCCGTTGGTGGTGACACCGTGTGGGTTCGACCCCCACCACCGGCACTGATATAAAACCCCAAAAGGCGCAGAGCTTTTTGGGGTCTTTTTTTGCATGGTCATGGGGGTCGAACAGGGCGGCACGGCTAAGCCGCGCACAAAAGTCTCCGGTGGAGACTTTTGAGACCCACGCCCCCACCGCCGCTTAACAAAACAGCCCGGAACTGCCGCCTGCATTTGCGGTGGTTCCGGGCTGTTGCTTTACCTATTCACCTTGCAGCTGTCAACGTGCAGGTATGGGTTCCTGGAATGCCTTATGCCTTTTTGCTGTAATCGCGTGCGCCGTAAATGGCGGTGCCGATGCGCACAATGGTGGCACCCTCGCGGATGGCATCGGGGTAATCCCCGCTCATGCCCATGGAAAGGATATCCATTTTGGCGTTCTCATAATGGCGGTCAGCAGCTTTTGCCAGCAGTTCCCGCATTTGGGCAAAGAACGCGCGGGTCTCATCCGGGGTTGCAGCTGCCGGCGGGATGGCCATCAGGCCGCGCAGGCGGATATGCGGCTGTGCGGTTGCCATATCCAGCAGGGGCCACAGGCTTTCGGCAGAAACACCAGACTTGCTCTCTTCCCCGCCGATGTTGATCTCGATCAAAATTTCCTGGGTCAGGTTTGCGGCGGCAGCGGCGCGCTCCACCTTTTGCAGCAGGTGCTCGCTGTCCACGCTTTCAATCAAAGCAGCACGGCCCACCACTTTGTTGACCTTGTTGGTCTGCAAATGGCCGATAAAATGCCCCGGCTTACCGCAATAAGCGTTGGCGTCGGTCTTTTCCACCAGTTCCTGCACATGGTTTTCGCCAAACAGGTCAATGGGCAGAACGGCGCTGGCAATTACCTCTTCCACGGTGCGGGTCTTGCAGGCGGCGCACAGCAGAATATCTGCCGGGTCGCGGCCGGCTTCACGGGCGGCGGCAGCCATATTTTCACGGATGCGGTCCACATTTTCGGCCATCATTGTCAGTTGTTCCTGTGTCAGCATGGTTCACATCTCCTGGTAAACGGCGCGGCTGCCGCCGATGTATTTGGGGCGGGTGCGGGCGCAGATGATGGGCGCAGCGCCGATCTGCTTGATGGTCAGGCGCACCGGCACGGCCACGCGCTTTAAGTGCATACCAATCAGCGTACCGCCGATATCAATTCCGGCTGCGGCACGCACTTCCTCCACCAGAACCGGGTGTTCAAACGCCTGCCAGCAGTTGGTTGCCCAGCTGCCGCCCGCATGGGGCTGCGGCACGGCGTTCACCTGTTCATAACCATACTTTTCGGCAGCTTCCTGCTCGATGACAATGGCGCGATTCAGGTGTTCGCAGCACTGGGCCGCCAGATAGACGCCCTGCGCTTTGAGCACCGGCAGAATACCCGCCAGCACAGCCGCGGCGGCTTCCATGCTGCTGTCCTTGCCAATATGCCCGCCAACGATCTCGCTGGAAGAGCAGCCGACCACAAAAATATCCCCGGCGCGCAGGTGTGCAGCCTCCAGCAGTTCTTCCGCTGCCTGGCGTGCCTGCGCCGTAATGGCAGCGCAATCCGGTTTTTGAACGGTGTTTTGTTCCATAATCTACCCACCTTTTTCATTTACTGATCCGGCATTATTATAACACGGGATGCAAGGTTTGTACATTCTTAAACGGTTCTAAACCAATCTTACCCCCATACAAAAACGGTGCAGCAAAGCCGCAGCCTGCTGCACCGTTTTGGGGCACTGCTGAAAACAAACTTATTCTCAGCGCTTGATATCGTAATTCATGTTCATCAGGTTGCGGATGGTGGAAACATCATCGGTGATGTTGGCATCGCCATGGATGGTGTGCTTGATGGCGGAGCTTGCCACCGCAAAGTTGACCATATCCATCGGCTTGTAGTTGTGCAGCATGGCGTAAATCAGGCCGCTGGCAAATGCATCGCCGCCGCCTACACGGTCCAGAATATTAAAGGTAAACAGCTTGCTTTCAAAGGTATGGTCCTCATACCACATAAAGGCTTTCAGGCTGTTCTCGGAGCCGGAATGGGCATAACGCACATGGCGGGCAATGCACTTGATGTTGGGGTAACGCTCCACAAAGCGCTGGAAGATCTCATCCTGCTGTTCATAGCTGGGCTGTAGGGGCACGCCGTCTTTCCAGTCGCCCTGGGCGTGGTCGGCATCGTCTTTCCACAGGTGGTAAGGCTCAATGCCAAACAGAACATCCACATAGGGCAGGCACTTGGTGCAGTAGTCACGGGCTTCTTCCCAAGTCCACAGGGTGGAGCGGAAGTTTCCGTCAAAGCTGACGGTCAGGCCCTTTTCCTTGGCTTTTTTCAGGCAGGCCATCACAAAATCGGCGCAGTTCTGGCCCAAAGCCGGGGTAATGCCGGAAAGATGCAGCCAGTCAAAGCCGTCCAGCAGGGCGTCCAGATCCACTTTGGAAAGGTCATACTCAGTAAAAGCGGAGTGCTTGCGGTCGTAAGTAACCTTGCTGGGGCGGATGCCGTAACCGGTTTCCAAGTAATAGGTGCCCAGACGATGGGTCGGGGTTTCCTCCGGGGTGGAAAGGATCATCGGGGTGCAGTGCACATCATTGGAGCGCAGCCAGCGCACCGCACTTTTGCCCAAAGAGTTGTTGGGCACCACGCTGAAAAACGTGCTGTCCACACCCAGGTTGGCAAGAGCCAGGGCAATGTTGGCCTCGCTGCCTCCATAGCTGGCTTCAAAGTTGGAAGCCATACGGATCTTTTCATAGTTCGGCGGGGTCAGGCGCAGCATGACCTCACCAATCGTAATAAATTTAGCCGGGCTGTCGTTATGCAGGAGCAGGGGGTTAAAATGTTCCATAACATCTACCTCTCTTTTCTGGTCCCACGGGCAAAACCAGGTCATGGCCCGCCGCAGGGTTTGTTATGTCGTATTTATTGTACCGTATTTTCGTCCCGGTTTCAACGATTTTTACACAAACTGCGCTCATATTTTGCGTTCCTTTTCACTGTTGCACAAAAAGGGCGGTACCGGGCGGCAAAAAACATCGCACACCCATGATTTTTTGCCGCCCGGTTCGAATTGCATTTTAATGTCTTTTATTGTATAATAGTAGAAACTGTGCCCTGGCGGCGGCTGCCGCGCGGGGTGTTGATACAAGTGCCGCACAAAACAGCGTTCTGACGTTTTATGCGGGCCATAAATCTGAAGGGAGCCAAACATGGCCGAAACAATGCAGGTCTCCGCGCAGCGCGCCTGGACCCACCTGAAAAAATACCAACCGCTGATCCATGAACTTGTCAGCCGCGATCTGAAAGTCAAATACCGCCGCAGCTTTCTGGGTTACATCTGGAGCATTTTGAACCCGCTGCTGATGATGCTGCTGCAAAGCATCATCTTTTCGTACATGTTCCGCAACGATATCCCAAACTTCCCGCTTTACCTGATCTGCGGCAACACCTTGTTTACCTTTTTCAATGAGACCACCAGCATGGGCCTGACTTCTGTTATCCAGAACGCCCCGCTGATCAAAAAGGTGTACATTCCCAAGTTCATCTTCCCCGTCAGCCAGGCGGTTTCCCGCTTTGTCACCATGCTGTTCAGCTTTGGTGCGGTTCTGCTGGTCATGATCTTTACCCGTGCCACCTTCTATTGGACCATCTTTTTGAGCTGGCTGCCGCTGGTGCTGCTCTTCTTTTTCAGCTGCGGGCTGGGGCTGCTGCTTTCCGCGCTGGCGGTGTATTTCCGTGATATGATGCACCTGTACAGTATCCTTACCATGGGTTGGATGTACGCCACCCCGCTGTTCTACCCCATCACCGCCCTGCCGGAAACCCTGCAGAAACTGCTGAAGCTGAACCCGCTGTACCACTACATCAACCTGTTCCGCAACCTGATGATGTACGGCAACATTCCCGGCCCCAACACCTGGATTGCCTGCATTTTTTGCGCCGTTGCCTCTATGGCTATTGGCCTGTTGGTGTTCCGCAAGCTGCAAAAGAACTTTATCCTGTATATCTGACGTGAGGTAACGTATGGACGAGATTATTAAAGTCAATGACGTTTCCATGCGCTTTAACCTTGCGCAGGAAAAAACTGAGACCCTGAAAGAATACACCGTAAAACTGCTGACCCACAAGCTGTTTTTTAACGAATTTTACGCACTGAAACATGTTTCTTTCAGCATGAAGCGCGGCGAATCCCTGGCGCTGATCGGGCGCAACGGCAGCGGCAAAAGCACCATGCTGAAAGTGATTTCCGGCGTGATGTACCCCTCCGGCGGCAGCGTTGCCGTCAACGGCGAAATTGCCCCCATGATCGAGCTGGGCGCCGGTTTTGACATGGATCTGACCGCGCGGGAAAACATTTTTCTGAACGGCGCGGTGCTTGGCCACGACCGGGACTATATGATGGAGCATTTTGACCGCATCATTGAATTTTCGGAGCTGAAAGATTTTGTGGATGTTCCGGTCAAAAACTTTTCCAGCGGCATGATCGCTCGTTTGGGCTTTTCCATTGCCACTGAAGTACAGGCCGACATTCTGGTTTGTGACGAAGTGCTGGCCGTTGGCGACTTTATGTTCCAGCAGAAATGCCACCGCCGCATGGAAGAGATGCTTTCCAACGGCACCACGCTGCTGTTCGTCAGCCATGATATCAACCAGGTGCAGCAGCTGTGCCAGCGCTCCATCTGGCTGGATCACGGTGTTCTGCGCGGGGATGGGCCATCGCGTGAAGTCTGCGCGGACTATGTGCGCGCTATGGAGGCCGGTGAAACCTGATGGAAAAGCTGCTGACGGTTTCGGTTGCCGCCTATAACGGCACTGCCACGCTGCAAAAAGCGCTTGAATCCTGCCTGGTGGCGGATGAAAGCCTGCAGGCGCTGCTGGATGTGATCATTATTGATGATGGCTCCACCGATGGCACCGCCGCGCTGGCGCAGGCCTTTGTGCAGGCACACCCCGGCAGTTTCCGGCTGGTGAGCAAGGTGAACGGCGGGTACGGCTCCACGCTGAATACCGCAGTAGAGCTGGCCTCCGGGCGGTACTTTCGCACGCTGGACTGCGATGACTGGTTTGACACCAATGCTTTGCAGACCCTTTTGCGCCGCCTGCAAAACTGCACGGCGGATGCGGTATACACCAACTACCGCACCGTGCAGGAAAACGGCAACGGAAAGGCCTTTGATGTCTGCTGCAAATTTGATACAAACCGTGTGTATGCTGTGGGTGAAGTGCAGCAGGCCACACCTGATTTGTGCATGGAGATGCACGCGCTGACCCTCTGCACCAAAACTCTGCGCGCCGCATGGCGCCCCATGCCGGAGCATTGCAGCTACACGGATATGGGCTATACGTTTGTTGGCATGGCTGCGGCGCAGACCATCTGCTTTGTGCCGGTGGTTCTGTACCAGTACCGCCTGGGACGGGATGGCCAGAGCGTAAGCATGGCCAGCTACCGCGCCCACACGCAGGATTACATCCGCGTAGCGCGCATTCTGTTGGATGTTGCCGAACCGCTGGCCGCACAGCCTGCCCCCGCCGGGCGGGACCTGCTGCTGGTGCAGCGGGCGCGGGATGTGGCGCAGTACCTGATTGAGCTGTACCTGCGCTTTCCCCCCGACCGTGAAACCGGCCTGGCCCTGCGCCGGTATGACGAGATGCTGTGCCAGACTTACCCACACATCGCTGCCATGATGACCAACAAAAACACCCGTCTGCTGCGGGCCGGGCGTTACCTGCCCTACCGCACATTGAGCGCATGGGCGCGCGGAAAACAATCCAACGGCGGCATTTTATAATGCTGTGCCGGATACTTGAATACTTTGCCGGATATGATAAGGCAAAAAGTGAAAGGAGAATACCGTATGCTGCTGCAAAAGCTGCTTTGGCCCCGCGTGGGCATATGCACCGAGGACCGACTGTATTACCGTATGAAAGCCCCCAGCTTCCGCGATGAGGGGGATATCCTGCGCATTGAGCAGGGCGAACGCGTCTGCTTTGATACCTACTTTAACAGCGTCAGCGCAGACAAATGGCGCCGCTACACCGCCGCGCAGAATTTTTCGCTGCGGCTGAAACTGAGCGGCAAGCTGCGCGTTGTGCTGTGCAGCCGCCATTTCATCAACAGCCAGAGCGTGCGCGCCGTGCTGGCCGAAAAAGTAGTGCAGGCGGATTCCGTGCAGGAATTCTGCTTCGATTTTCCCAAGGGCGCTGACGGTATGCTGTTTTTTGAGCTGCAGGCCCTGAGCGGCAATGCCGCCTATTGCGGCGGCGCTTATGAGTGCGATGCCGCTGAAAAGGATGTGCAGCCCGTCAAAATCGGCGTGGATATCTGCACCTTCCGCCGGGAGCCGTTCGTTATGGGCAACATTGCCCGCATGCGCAGCGATATTTTGGAAAACGCCGCCAGCCCGCTGCACAACCACCTGGAAGTGTTTGTTTCCGATAACGGCCAGACGCTGGATTATGATAAGCTGAACAGCGATACCGTGCATGTTGTGCCCAACGCCAATGTGGGCGGTGCCGGCGGCTTTACCCGCGGCATGATCGAGATCCTGAAAGCCAACGAAAATGGCGCAGGCGTTACCCATGTCCTGGTCATGGATGATGACATTGTGCTGGATACCGATGTGCTGCTGCGCACCTACACCCTGCTGAGCCTGCGCAAACCGGAATATGCGGATGTATTTGTCGGCGGTGCCATGCTGCGGCTGGACCGCCCTAACATTCAGGTAGAAAACGGCGCCGCCTGGAACCAGGGCCAGTTGATCAGCCACAAAGCCAACTTTGATCTGACCAAGGTTGACCTGTGCGTTGCCAATGAGCTGGAAGAACACCATGAGTATAACGCCTGGTGGTACTGCTGCATCCCCATTGCCGTTGTGCGGCCGGACAACCTGCCCATGCCCATCTTTATCCGCGGCGATGACATTGAATACGGCCTACGCAACTGCAAACGCCTGGTCACCCTGAACGGCATCTGCGTATGGCATGAGCCGTTTGAGAGCAAGTATTCTTCCTCGATGTACTACTACATCCTGCGCAACCAGTGCATTGACAACAGCATGCACTGCCCCGGCTATGATGCCAACGCCCTGAAAGCCGACCTGCGCAGCCAGGTGATGGGCGAAGTGAACCGCTACCGCTATAAGAATGCTGACCTGCTGATCCGCGGCGTGCGCGACTTTTTGAAAGGCATTGACTGGCTGGAACAGACCGATGCCGAAGCCCTGCACAAAGAGATTATGGCATATGGCTACAAGGCCCAGCCGGTGGACCAGCTGGATGTTCCGTTTGATTATTCCCGCTACCTGTACGCCACCAAAGAGGAAGAAAAAAGCAAGGGCAAGCTGAAAAAACTCAAGGTCAAGCTGACCCGCAACGGCTGGCTGGTGCCCCCCACCCGCGAAAACACCGTTGTGAGCATGATGCACATGACCGCCTACAATGCTTACCGCGTGCAGAAGGTGCTGAACTATGATTCCAACTCCCAGAAAGGCTTTGTGACCGAGCGCAGCAAGGAAGAATACAGCCGCTGCGTGCGCGAGATGAAAGCCTGCATGAAGGAGATCGACGCCCAGTTTGACGCTGCCGCCCAGAGCTACCGCGAGCGCTGCGGCGAAGTGCGCAGTCTGGACTTCTGGAAAAAGTATCTGAACCTGGACAAGTAATTTTACCGGGCCTATCCCCGGTTTTCCCTGGAAAGGAATCTTACACTTATGGCCAAAAAAAAGGCAAATTCGTTTGTTCTTACCATTGCGGGCATTGCTGCTGCCACCGTGATCGGCGTGGTCGGGGTCAAGCTGACCCCTGCCCCGCATGTGATTTTCAGCCTGGCCCCCAGCGCAGAACCACAGGCTACCGCTGAGCCGGAGCCCATCAGCTGCGTGCTGGCCGGTACCGGGCAGGTTGTGGATTTTGCGGATCCCGGCGCAGAGGAATATGTTTCCCTGCTGGATACCGACAGTCAGAGCCTGACCGAGCGCTATACCCTGCCCGCTTTGGAGCGGATGACCCAGTCCGACACCGAAGGCCTGATTGCCCCTTTGCAGGTCATCCAGCGCATTCAGACCCTCGGTATTGACCCTGCCACCTTTGATACCCCGGAGGCCAACTGGAAAAACCTGTACAACTCTGTCATGACCCGGCTGGCCCCCTTGGCCACCGCCGAAACCGCCCAGGCTGTGAATTTTACCGGTTCCAGCCTGGCAGAACTGAATGACTTTCTGGCAGCCAACCCCGGCAGCACGGTGGAGGTCATCTCCCCTGCTCTGGTGATGGATGCCACCCTGGTGGTACCCACTGGTACGATCCTGCACGGCAACGGCGCAGTGCTGACCCCCGGCAATGAAACGCTGGACAAAGCCATTGTTCTGGACCAGGCGGAAAATACCGCCGTGACCGGCTTTGTCATCAACGGTGGGTGCAATTACGGTGTGTATGTCAAGAATTCCAGCAGTTTCTATCTGGCTGACCTTGACATCAGCAATGTTTCCCTCAAGGGCCTTTGCGTTATGGGGGAGAACACCGGCTTTGCACTGGTCAATAACAGCATCCATGAAAACCAGAATGGTGCCATCTTCCTGAACGGCGAGATCAGCAATGGCGTAATCGAGGGCAACCGCATTGAAAATAACTCCGGTGCCCGCAACCTGACCGCCGGGTTGGTGCTCTGCTCCATGCCCATTGAGGACATTGAGACCGCCTACAATCCGTTTCCGGATGAAATGCTGTACGATATTTTACAGTCTCCCCATCAGCTGGTTGTGCGCGGCAACACGGTTGCGCAGAACCATTCCTCCGGCATTTATTCGGAAAGCGGCTACCTGAACTATTATGTAGAGAACACGATCTACAAGAACGAAAAAGAGGGCATGTGCCTGGATTACGGCTCCTTCGGCAACTACATTACCGGATGTGAGATCCGCCAGAACGGCGGCCGCAACCGCATGAGTGATGAGGATCTGGAAGCTGACTTTATTCTGGATCAGGGCCGCATGGCGGATGGTTCCTCCCCCGCCAAGCTGCCCGGCATCTCGCTGGATAACACCGCCTACAACACCATTTCCGGCAACATTGTGCGGGACAATTACGGTTCCGGCATCAAGGCTGTGCGCTCGGCGTTCAGCAACACCATTCTGTGCAACCAGATCATTGACAACAACCGGGGTGCCAGCGATACCTTCCACTTCTTTGGTATTGAGCTCAGCACTGACCTGAACGCGGACGAAGCCGTGCAGGGCCTGGATTTTACCCCCTGCTATGAGAACATCATTGCCCGCAACACCATTTCCGGCGGGCATTACGCCGGGGTGTTTATGGGCGAAGATGCGTTCATGAATGATATTTTTGACAATACCTTTATGGACTGCACTGACTGGGCTATGGAATCCCTGAGTGAAAAATACAACTCTACCCTGAACAATATGGCAAACATGCCCACCCGCGGGATCGAACTTTCTAACGGTCAGGGCTGATGCCGCGAGGCTGCTACATGAAACAAACACTGCAAAACCGTTTCCCGCGCCGGTGGCTGCTGCTGGCTTTTGTGCTGAACTTTGCCATTGCCGCGGCTGCACTGCTGCCCTACATGATACGGGACGGCGGCCTGCTGTTGGTTGCGGCGGATTTTGACGCAGAACAGCTCTCCTACAACATGCTGTGCAACAACGCCATCAAAAGCGGCGAGGTGCTGTGGAACTGGCGCATTGATATTGGTTCGGACTTTGTATCCTCGTTCAGCTTTTACACCCTTGGCAGCCCGTTTTTCTGGCTGAGCTTTCTCTTCCCCGCCAGCGCGTTTCCCTATCTGGTCGGCTGGATCTATATGCTCAAATATGCTGTTGCCGGGCTGACCTCGTTTGCCTACTTCCGCCGCAGTTCCAGCGAGAAAAGCGCCCTGCTTGGCAGTGTGTTGTATGCATTTTCCGGTTTTTCCTGCATCAACGTGGTGTTCTATCACTTCCATGATGTGATTGCCCTGTTCCCGCTTTTGATGCTGGGGCTGGACAAACGCATGCAGGAGGGCAAAAAAGCTCCGTTCCTGTTTGCCGTTGCCATCAACGCGCTGGTCAACTATTACTTCTTTATCGGGGAAGTTTTTTTCCTGGTGTTTTACTATATTACGCGGTATCTTTTTGGCGGCGAGGACGCACGCCCCGGGGCGGATCTGCGCAAAAATGCCCGCAAAATTCCGGCCTGCATCCTGGAAGGCTGTCTGGGCGTCGGCATGGCGGGGGTACTGTTCATCCCCTCCATTGCGGCGGTGCTCAATAATCCCCGCGTATCGGATCACATCAGCTTGAGCCAACTGACCTTTGACTGGCCCAATTACCTGCAAATGCTGCGGGCGCTCTTCTTTCCGGCGGAGAATATGTTCAATTTTTCCGCTGTGGTGCATGATAACTGGTATTCCATCGCGGCGTACCTACCCTTGGTAGGCGTCTGCCTGGTTCTGGCTTATCTGCTGCGCTGGAAGTGGGACTGGCTGCATGTGCTGCTGGTGGGGCTGTTCCTTGTAGCAGCCAGCCCGGTCAGCAACAGTCTGTTCGTCATGTTCACCAGCGAGCCGTACCGCCGCTGGTATTACATGCTGGTGTTCCTGCTGGTGCTGGCCACCATCAAGGTGCTGGACCATCTGCAGGACTACCCTTGGCGTGCGGGCTGCGGTATTTCGGCTGCAGTCATCGCCGCTATCACGCTGTATCTGTACGTCAAGCGCGATACCATAGTGTACCGCAAATACTGGCTGGTTGTGTTGACATTGATTGCCATCGGCGGCGTGGTTCTGCTGTTTTCTGCCCTGGGCGGGGTGCGGCGGCTGCGCCTGCGCCGCCCCATGGCTGCCCTGACGGCCTGCACTGCTCTGGTTGCTGCACTGACCACCGGTTTTACCGTGGGCACCTATCAGCGTGCCTACACCCAGACGATCGGCCTGACCACCACAGAAATTTATGGTGACGTTATCCACAGCGGCGACGGCCTGCCTGATGCCCTGCCCTACCGCTATTATTTCTGGGAGCCGTATTCCAACCGCGGCATGGCGGCTTACCTGCCGGACCGTACCTCCTTTTTGAGCACGCTTTCCCCCTCCATCTTTACACTGTATGATGCCCTGGGGGATGAGCGCCACGCCATTACCCCCGCCGGGCCGGAGGGCACCAACGAGCTGCTTTCCGTTGGGTATTATATCCGCAACAACTCCGACTGGCCGGATGAAATCTATACCAGTTTTTCCAACGGTCACGAGCAGATCAACGTCTATCAGGATTCCCACGCCCTGCCCATCGGCTTCTGCTATGATACCTACATGACCCGCAGTGAGTTTGACGAGATTGACCCCGCCGAGCGCGCCCACTCCATGTTAAAGACCCTTGTGGTGACAGACGAGGACGAAGCCACGGTTTCCACCATACTGCGCCACTATGATGCCGCGCTGGATGGTGAGATCAGCCAGGAAAACAAGTATGCCGACATGGACAAGCGCCGCGAAGCCTGCACCGATGTGTTTGATTATGGCACAGACTATTTTTATTCCGAAATCACATCCGGCAGCGAGCAGTACGCGTTTTTCAGTGTTCCCTATGACAAAGCGTGGAGCGCCACGGTCAACGGCGAATCTGCAGAGATTCTGAACATCAACGGCCTGATGGCCGTCAAGGTAGATGCCGGTAAAAACTGTATTCGTTTCCACTACTCCCCCACCCCGCTCTGGTGCGGGATCGGGGTCAGCGCCATCAGCATTCTGCTGACGGCAATTTACCTGCTGGCCGGGCGGCGCAGCAGAAAAAGCAAAAAAGAGGTGCTGTAAACCATGAAGGCTACCCGCGAAAATCCGATCCTGTACATCGTGATCCCCTGCTATAACGAGCAGGAGGTTCTGCCCATTACCAGCAAGCTGTTTTTGAAAAAGATCACCGACCTGGTTGCCGCCGGTAAAATCAGCGATGACAGCCGCGTGCTGTTTGTCAACGATGGCTCCAAGGACAAAACCTGGTCCATCATCTGCGACCTGGCCAAGAGCGACAAGCACTACATCGGCATCAGCCAGAGCCGCAACCGCGGCCACCAGAACGCAGTGCTGGCCGGTTTGATGGAAGCCAAGGACAAGTGCGATATCACCATCTCCATTGACTGCGACGGTCAGGACGACATCAACGCCATGGACGCCATGGTGGATGCCTATGTGAACGATGGCTGCGAAGTTGTGTACGGCGTGCGTTCCAAGCGCGATACGGATACCTTCTTCAAGCGCTTTACGGCAGAAAGCTTCTACAAGCTGCTGAACGCCATGGGGGCCGAGGTTGTTTACAACCACGCGGACTACCGCCTGATGAGCGCCCGCGTGCTGCATGAGTTTGCCAATTTCAAGGAGGTCAACCTGTTCCTGCGCGGCATGGTGCCGCTGGTGGGCTTTAAATCCACCAGCGTTGCTTACGAGCGCCACGAGCGCATTGCGGGTGAAAGCCACTATCCCCTGTCCAAAATGCTGTCCCTTGCGTTTGACGGCATCACCAGCCTTTCCGTCAAGCCCATCCGGTTCATTACCGGGTTTGGCGTTATTGTGGCGCTCATCAGCTTTATCGGCGTGATCTGGGCCATTGTGGAAGCGCTGCTGGGTGCCACCGTATCCGGCTGGGCCAGCATGACCAGCATCATCTGCTTTGTTTCCGGCGTACAGCTGATCTGCCTGGGCGTGATCGGCGAGTACATCGGCAAGATCTACATGGAAACCAAGCGCCGCCCCCGCTACATCATCAGTGACCGCACGTGGGATGAGGATGAGAAGTAATCGGCTGGGCAGAGTTACGCCTGATTTACCTAATATAGCACCAACAAAATAAATTTGTGCCGCGCGTTTTGCCCCTTGTATGGGGTGGGACGCGCGGCTTTTTTGTTGTTTCGGAGGTTCCCATGCTCACGGTTGACTCATTTTGCAGGAGAGTATTTGCGCTGCGGCCCACCGACATGATTCTTTATTATTTATTCATTATTCTTTCTCATCCCCACCCCCGGCCCCTCTCCTTCCATAAAAAATTTCCCGATATTTTTTGCCTTCCCCTATTGACAATCGCCCCTGTTGGCAGTATTATAATGTCAACATATGAACAATCATTCATATGATAAAATGTTTGATACCGAGGTGATACTCTCAATGCCTGATACCAAAAAGTTCCCGCAGCCCGCCACAGCACCGGATGGCTTAGCCAACGCCCTGCCTGATGTTCCGGTATGTGACCCAGACTGCCACGGTGAGCCGGATATCGTTGCCAGGCTGCGCAGCGATCTGCCGGACGACGAGGTTCTGTATGACCTTTCGGAGCTGTTCCGTGTGTTTGGGGATACCACCCGCATCAAGATCCTGTACGCGCTGTTTGAGAGTGAGCTGTGCGTAGGCGATTTGGCCCAGCTGCTGGATGTTTCCCAAAGCGCCGTCAGCCACCAGCTGCGGCTGCTGAAAGCCAGCAAGCTGGTCAAGTTCCGGCGGGACGGAAAAACGGTGTTCTATTCCCTGGATGATGATCATGTGCGCAGCATGATTGCGCTTGGCATGGAGCATGTGGAGGAATAAAACGCCCCCAACTCTTGTTACCCCTTATTTTTCAAAAAATATTGATCATAAAACCAAAGGAGATATTATCATGCAGAAGAAATTCAAAATCGAAGTTGATTGTGCAAACTGCGCCGCCAAAATTGAAGATGCCGTTAAAAAGCTGCCCGGCGTGAACAGCGCTTCCGTCAGCTTTATGGCCCAAAAGATGGTTCTGGATGTCGATGATGATAAGTTCGATGCCGTGCTGAAGGATGTTGTTAAGACCGCCAAGCGTGTTGAGCCGGACTTTGAGATCGAGCTGTAAGCTCCTTGCATCAGCATTTTCGGACGGTTTCCAACCGCCTGAAAGTTTCGGAATCCATTCCAAGCGGCGGACATGTGCCGACGCTTGGAATACCTTGCAAGCAAAAAAGCAGGTCCGAGTGCCGTCCAGGCATGCGAACATGCTTCTTTGCGGCAGGGTGGTTCCAAAGGAGGGGTGCAGGAGCGTGGCGCAGCCACACTGCGGCGAACCCCACCTTTGTAGCATGGAGCTTTTGTGACACGCTCAGGGCGGTTTCCAACCGCCCTTATTTTTGCCCCTTTTTTCCTGACGAACACCCAAAAGAGAGGTCTTATCTTATGACAAAGAAGCAGAAAAAGACGCTGAAACGTATCATTATTTCAGCGGTGCTGTATCTGGCCATTATTCTGGCTTCCAAACTGGTGGCTATACCCTGGTATCTGGAGCTGGTGCTCTTCCTGGTACCGTACTTCATCATTGGCCACGATGTGCTGCGCAAAGCTGTGCTGGGCATTGTTCACGGCGAAGTTTTTGACGAAAACTTTTTGATGGCCGTTGCCACTGTGGGAGCGCTCTGCCTGGGTGAGTTCAGTGAGAGCGTTGCCGTTATGCTGTTCTACCAGATTGGCGAACTGTTCCAGAGTTACGCCGTCGGCAAAAGCCGCAAGAGCATCAGCGATTTGATGGATATCCGCCCCGACAGCGCCAACCTGGAAACTGCCGACGGCACGGTAAGTACCGTTGATCCCGACGATGTGCCCATCGGCTCTGTGCTGGTCGTGCGCCCCGGCGAGAAAGTTCCCATTGACGGCGAGGTCATTTCTGGCGAAAGCACGCTGAACACCGCCGCCCTTACCGGCGAAAGCAAGCCTCGCTTTGTGCATCCCGGCAGCGAGATCATCAGCGGCTGCGTGAACGGCGACGGCCTGCTGAAGCTGCGCACCACCAAGCTGTACGGTGAATCCACCGTTGCCAAAATCCTGGACATGGTGGAAAATTCCAGCCTGAAAAAGGCCCGCGCTGAAAACTTTATTACCAAGTTTGCCCATTATTACACCCCCGCCGTCTGCATCGGCGCTTTGGTACTTGCCATTTTACCACCGCTGGTGCTGGGCGGCGGCTGGCTGACCTGGATCAGCCGTGCGCTCACCTTCCTGGTTATCAGCTGTCCCTGCGCGCTGGTCATCAGCATTCCTCTGAGCTTCTTCGGCGGCATCGGCGGCGCTTCCCGCTGCGGCATCCTCATCAAGGGCGGTAACTATCTGGAAGCACTTGCCAACACCTCCATTGCTGTGTTTGATAAAACCGGCACCCTGACCAAGGGCGTTTTTGCCGTCAGCCAGGTCAGCCCGGCTAACGGCTGCACCGAAAAAGAGTTGCTGGAACAGACTGCTTTGGCCGAAAGCTTTTCCAGCCATCCCATCAGCAAGAGTCTGCGCGAAGCCTGCGGCGAGCTGGATGCCCGCCGTGCGACCGATGCTCAGGAAATTGCTGGCCACGGTGTCCGCACTATGGTGGACGGCCATGTGGTGCTGGCAGGCAACGCCCGCATGATGGACGACAGTAAGATTACCTACACCAAAAATACCGGCACCGGTACTGTGGTTTATGTGGCGCGTGACGGCCAGTTCCTTGGCTCTGTTCTGATCGCAGACGAAGTGAAGGAACACTCCAAGCAGGCCATTGCCGCCCTGAAAGCCCAGGGCGTGCGTACCATCATGCTGACCGGCGACAGTGAAGCCGTTGCCAGCGAGATCAGCGGCCAGCTGGGGCTGGATGAATACCATGCCCAGCTGCTGCCCGCTGATAAAGTCAACCGCGTGGAAGAGCTGCTGGCCACCAAGGGCAAGAACGATATCCTGACCTTTGCCGGTGATGGCATCAACGATGCCCCCGTGTTGATGCGCGCCGATGTCGGCATCGCGATGGGCGCCATGGGCAGCGACGCTGCCATTGAGGCCGCTGACGTTGTTCTGATGGATGACGACCCGGCCAAGATCAGCCTGGCTATGAAGATTTCCCGCAAGTGCATGCACATTGTGTACCAGAACATTGTATTCGCCCTTGCCGTCAAAGCCATCTTCCTGCTGTTGGGAGCCTTTGGCATTGCCAATATGTGGTGGGCCGTCTTTGCCGACGTTGGCGTTATGATTCTTGCCGTGCTGAACGCCATGCGTATGCTGATTGTTGAAAAGAACTAAGCGAGCGTTTTTTCCGGATCTTATCAAATAACATTAAAACATCCCGGAACGGTGTGCCGCCTGCTGTGGGCGGCTCCCATCCCGGGATATTTTGTTTCTTATTGGAATCCTTCCTCTTTCACTTTGGGGGCATGCTATCTTTTCAATCAAACCGATCCATATAAATCATGGTTGGCTTCGGATCTCTGTGGACCTTTTCCCCCGGTCTTTATTGTTTCTTCTTCACTCTCCATTTTTCTGTTCCGGAAATTTCTCTTTACATAAAAAGTGCCTGTCTATTGCCACCTACATACAAATTTTGCACTTATTACGGTACAAAAAGTGTTCTTTCCGCCTGCCGTTTTTTCGTTATTTTTACACGTATATGCAATTTTTGCAATGTTTTTAGGCGTTTTCTCGCAGTTATTTCTTTCACAAGGCTATGTAATTCCGCTGTATGGAATCATTTTCCTCAATACGGAAAGCGCAACGCTTTGCAGGTTCCGGCAAGCGGAACAAAAATAGTGCTAAATATTCTTTCTTACTTTTGTCAACCCCTGCAATGGTATCCCATATTAAAAAATGTTACACTAATTATGACATAATTGTGCATAGGGCGGCCCGCCTGCCGCACGGCACACAAACAGCAGTGCGCACGGCACTGCCGAAGAGAAGGAGATTATTTTATGGCAAAAAATGCGATCGTCGGTCAATCCGGCGGCCCCACCTCAGTCATCAATTCCAGCCTGGCCGGCGTTTATGAAAGCTGCAAGCGCCGCGGTGCAGGTAAGGTGTACGGCATGATGCACGGCGTGGCCGGCCTGTTGGAGCGCCGCGTCTGTGTACTGGATGACAAGTTGAAAAGTGCCATGGACATTGAGCTGCTCAAGCGCACACCGTCCAGCTATCTGGGCAGCTGCCGCTACAAGCTGCCCGACTGGCACACCGCCGAGGGCGAAGCCGTATACCAGAAGCTGTTCGAGATCCTGGGCAAACTGGATATCGGCTATTTCTTCTACATCGGCGGCAATGACAGCATGGATACCATCGGCAAGCTGGCTGATTACGGTGCCCATATTGGCAGCGATATCCGCTTTATGGGCGTTCCCAAGACGATTGACAATGACCTGATGGTGACCGACCATACTCCCGGTTACGGCAGCGCCGCCAAGTACATTGGCGTTGTGATGAAGGAAATCATCCGCGATGCCACCGTATATGGCACCAAGTACGTTACCATTGTGGAGATTATGGGCCGCAATGCCGGCTGGCTGACCGCCGCTGCCTCCCTGGCAAAGGGTGAGGACTGCGAGGGCGTGGATATGATCTGCCTGCCCGAAGTTCCCTTTAATGTAGACCGCTTTGTGGAAAAAGTGGAGCGGATGCAGAAAGAAAAGCCTTCCATCGTGATTGCTGTTTCCGAAGGCGTTAAACTGGCTGATGGCCGCTATGTCTGCGAGCTGGCCGACGATGTGCACGCAGTTGACGCGTTCGGCCACAAAGCCCTGACCGGCACGGCACGCTTTTTGGCCAACACCGTTGCCCGCCGTCTGGACACCAAGACCCGCTGCATTGAGCTTTCCACCCTGCAGCGCTGCGCTGGCCACCTGACCAGCCGTACCGATATCACCGAGGCATACCAGGTGGGCGGTGCTGCCGCCAAGGCCGCTTTTGAGGGCCACACCGGCGAAATGGTCGCACTGGACCGCATTTCCAACGCACCGTACCAGTGTACCACCAGCCTGCACCCCATCAGCGAGGTTGCCAACCTGGAAAAGAAAGTTCCGCTGGAATGGGTCAACGCCGACCACACTGCCATGCTGCCGGAGTTCCTGGCTTATGCTATGCCGCTGATCCAGGCCGAGCTGACCCCCATCTATGTTGAGGGCTTGCCCCACCATATCTACCTGCCGGAAACCTGATTTTGCCGCGTAAGCCTCTACCTTGTGTGAAGATCGGTACTTATCGCATATAGAATATTGATTGGCCGCCGCCCTGATTGGGGCGGCGGTTTTTGTTTGGGGGATCTTCTAAAGTGTCAGTAGGGCGGCCAAGTCGGAGCGCCAGGTTAGAGATGCACTCTAAAAATATTGCTTTTTCTTCAAATTCTCCTGCACACAAAAATGTGCGGCCCCGCTGCATTTACCGCCCGGAGCCGCACATTTATTTTATATAATGTAATTAGGGCAATACCGCATAATTCTAAGTGCCGATACGGCGAGCGAGGTGCGGCAGATGCCAAGCCAAAAGCGCAGATAATACTGGATGTCTTATCGAGCATTTTGGCAACGCAGATGCCGTGCCGCAGCTGCCGGAGCGGTGCTTAAGCCGTAAGGCGGGAATTGTGCGGTGTTGCCTTAGTGAAAATAATTAAAGTTTTTCGCCAGGCCTTTTTTCAAAAAGGCCGAAAAGACTCCCCGTAACTGCCTTAATAGAACCCGTAACTCGGCAAAATCTTGGTGCTCTGCGCCCACAGGGTCGGCACGGGCAAGCCGGACAGAACGGGATAGAACCAGGCAAAGCACACCAGCGCCGCAATGCACAGCCCCGCGCCAATCTTTTTGGCGCGGTCCTGCCGCTTCATCTGCGTTAAAACCAGCACAACGGCCGTCAACGCAAAGACCGAGCTGGGGAAGTAATGGTACATGAAAGTGCAGCGCGATACCAGCATCCAGGAAAGCAGCTGGCTGGCGTACAAGATCAGAACGCCCGCTCCCTTTGCCGTGCCGCGAGCCGAAACCTGGCGCCACAGCAGCAGCAAAATGCAGAACAGCCCCGCCCAGCAAATGACCGGATTATAAAAACCCGCAATGCTGCCCTGAAGCCCAGCTTCCAGGTAAGAATTTTTGTAATACCACACTGGGCGCAGGTCCAGCAGCCAGGTGTACCAGCGGCTTTCAAACGGGTGGGTTGCTTTCAGGGTGGAATGATACCAGTACATGTAGGTTTGGCAATCCCACCAATCCCGCAAACCAAAGGTAGGGTCTTTCCACCAATAAGGCAGGTAGGATGCAAGATAGATCAGGAACGGCACAACGATGTAAAACGCCACACCGCCCACAGCAGCCATCCGGAATTCTTTCCAGAAGCCCGGCTGTTTTTGCTTCCAGCGGGCATACAGCACACCCAGGTACAATACCGCAAGCCCTGCCCCGGCATAAATTCCGGTCCACTTGGATGCACACCCAAGCCCAAATGCCACGCCGCCCAGCGCCATGGGCAGCAGCGAGCCGTTTACGCCGTTTTGCAGCACGCTCTGGCAATACCATACCATAAAATATGCGCCTAACAGGATAAAGAACGTACCGTAAATATCGATTGTGGCAATGCGGCTTTGGGAAAATCGCATGAACCCAGCGGCAATCAGCGCACCTGCCATGGCCCCGGCCCAGCGTTTGTGGGTCAGACGGCGGGCAAAGCACCACATCAGCGGCACCAGCATCACGCCGAACAGCGTTCCGGCACAGCGCCAGCCAAAGGCTGTCATTCCAAAAATAGCAATGCCCAGCATGATAAAATCTTTGCCCAGCGGCGGGTGGGTGGTTTCGTATGCCGTCATGCGGTGCAGCATTTCGTACCCAGTACGGCCATGATAGATTTCATCGAAATACATGCTGTTCAGCTGGCTGATGGTATCTGGCACTTCGCTCTGCTCATCAAACAGAGCATCGCCGCCCGTTACCGGCACCAGCGCACCGGTGGCATCCCGCAGGGCCAGTTCAAACATCTGCGCATTTTCAATCGTTGCGGTCAAGGTCTGCCCTGCCGGAGCCGTGATGGCCGTTTTGGTCCAGCAGAACGGCGTTGCATAGCTCAGTTCCTTCTGGTACAGCTCATTGCCCGCTGCATCCGTGATGCGCAGGCTGCCACCGGTGGAAATGCCGGGGTACACCCAGATTTCCACCGCGTCCTGCTGCGGGGTAAAGTCGATGGTTGCCGTGCTGTCCGTAGCATCCACAGGGTTCTGCGGTGCTTTCATGCTGCCAAGGTAAGCAAAGCTCACCACAGCAACGATCAACGTCAGCGTTGCCAAGGCTTTCTTCTCTTTAGCCGTCCAGGCAGGCTGCGGATCAATGCGCAGGGTGCACAGTCCCAGCTTTTTCTGCACTGTTTTTGTTTTATCTTTTTCGATGGTTTCCACTTTTGCCAGTGGAGAAATCGCTCCATGGCGGCAGATGGCCCACGCGGTGAAAGCCAGCAGCACAAAGGCTGCCGTTTCGGCAAAGCCGACTGCCATGGCAAACTCGCGGCTGGTATCGCTGCTGAGCCACTCGTCATCGCTGCCTACCAGGGTATACACAGTTTCCAGGTTCAAGAAGCCCGTTATCGACAGACCAAACCCGGCGCCATACAGACGGATGTCATTCCAGCGCGCCGCAGCAAGCAGTACCAGCAGCATGCCCAGCACCAGGTAACGCTCGTGCATGCAATGGGCAAAGGTAAAAATCCCCACCGTGTAAAACGCTGCCAGCAGCAGCGGGGAAAACTGCCCCGCCCGCCAGCTGATGACCGCCAGCACCACAAGCAGCACCGTGATAACAGCGATGTTGAAAATGCCCAGCACTTTCCAGCTCAGGTTAAACACCGGGCAAGCATCCAGCGCCTGCCAGTTGCCGCCCAGCGCTGCAAACCAGTTGAACGCATTGATGGTGGCATACTGGTAGCCAGACGCCGTGGTGATGTACTTATCGATCAAGGACGGCACCAGATTTTTTGCCCCGTAAAACGGCAGGCCCGCCAGCAGCGGCGGCAGCAAAGCCAGCGCAGCACCGCAAAAAATCTGGCCGACCGATTTCAGCGGGCTTTTGCCATCCCGCACGGCATCCGCAATAGCCACCAAAAAGCAGACGGCCAGCACCGGCCCAGCCAACAGTGCCTGCGGCTTGATGGCCAGCGCCACGCCGTACAGCACCGCAGCGAGCAGGTAGCGGCGCTCTTCCAGCAGCCAGAAGCAGAGCAGCAGCGGCAGCGCAAAAGCCCCATCGATCTGCTTCCAGATGCCGGTATCAAACAAGGTCAGCGGGCAGAATGCCGCAAACAGCACCAGGCAGCGCTGTGCCCTGCCCTGCCCCATATACCGGCGGCTGATATGGTCCAGCAGCACCACGGCGGCACAATCACAGATTGCGGGGATCAGTGCCAGCAAAAAATAAGTCCAGTGGGATTCATAGCTCAGTTGGAGCGCCTTGCGCACCAGGCTGACCAGCCCCAGCACAAGGATGTAGCCGGGCGGGTAGTCCGCAAAATAATCGGCGCTGTAAAAGGCCGCGGGACCTTCGCTGGCCAGCTTATCCCCCCAGGCCACAAAGCAGCTCATATCATAGGTGTAGCCTTCAGTAACAAGGGCCAGCAGCAGGCGCGCGGCAAGCGCTGCGGCCAATATAATATACAGCGTTCGCTCTTTCTGTTTGGTTCTGGTATTTGTCATTCTGAACTCTCCAGATCATGCAGCGTATTTGCCGCTGCAATAAAATAAGGAACTGGAAGCAGAGGCAGATGCTTCCCTGTTTCCAATTCCTTTGTTTTGCCGTGATTGTGCAGTAATAATTATAGCTTGGTCAGCTGCGGGCCCTTGGCGGTGTCCATCACATTCCAGCCCAGCTCAGTGATTTTGGCGCGCAGAGCATCGGCGCGGGCAAAGTCCTTGGCCTTTTTGGCTGCGGCGCGCTCTTCCACCAGCTGCTTCACTTCGTCGGGGGCTTCCTCGGCCTTGCGGTTGTACATCAGGCCCAGCACACCGGTCAGCTCGTCAAACGTGGCGGCGGCCTTTTCCAACGTAGCCTTATCGGCAGCATCGGACATGGTGTTGATGTCCTTGACGAACTCAAAAATGGCGGCCAGAGCATCGGGGGTGTTCAGGTCGTCATCCATGGCGGTCTTGAACTTTTTGCGTGCTTCTTCGCACTTTTCAGTCAGGGCAGTGTCAGTGCCATGGGCATTGCGGATGGCAAAATCCAGGTTATCGCGGCAGGTGTACAGGCGCTCCAAGCTGTTCTTGCAGCTCTCGATCAGGTCCACCGTATAGTTCAGCGGCATGCGGTAACCAGCGGTGAGCATAAAATAACGGATCGGCTCATAGCCGTACTTATCGGCAATTTCACGCACAGTAAAGAAGTTGTTAGCGCTCTTGGACATCTTCTGGTTGTTGATGTTCAAAAAGCCGTTGTGCATCCAGTAATGGCTGAAGGTGCAGCCGTTGGCGCACTCCGACTGTGCAATCTCGTTTTCGTGATGGGGGAAGATCAGGTCCTGACCGCCTGCATGCAGGTCGATGGTCTTGCCCAGGTGCTTACGGGCCATGGCGCTGCACTCAATGTGCCAGCCCGGACGGCCCTGGCCCCAGGGGCTGTTCCAGGAAGGCTCGCCCGGCTTGGCGGCTTTCCAGACAGCAAAATCTGCGGGGTCTTCTTTCAGGTCGTCATCCATCTGGCTGCGCAGTTCGCGGTTGCCGCTTTCCAGGTCGTCCAGGTTCAGGTGGCTCAGCTTGCCGTAACCGGGATCAGACTTAACGCGGAAGTAGACATCGCCGTTGTGGGCAACGTAAGCATGTCCGGATTCGACCAGGTCCTTGACGATCTTGATGATCTCACCGATATGCTCGGTTGCGCGGGGGCGCACGGTGGGGGTCTTAACGTTCAGGCCCTCGGAATCTTTGATGTACTCGGCCTCGAACTTGCGGGCAACCTCCTGCATGGTGGTGCCGTCCGCCTGGCCTTTTTTGATCAGTTTATCGTCAATATCGGTGATATTGGAGACATACAGCACCTTGTTGCCAAGGTACTCCAGATAGCGGCGCAGCGTGTCAAACACGATCATGGGGCGCGCATTGCCGATATGGATATAGTTATACACCGTAGGGCCGCAGACGTAAATGCGATAAACGCCCGGCTCCTGCGGGATAAAATCTTCCTTTTTGCGGGTCATGGTATTAAAAATCTGCATGGACAGGAACTTCCTTTCCCAACTTTGCTGGTACGGCGCGGCTAAACCTGCAAACCGTTCAGATTTATTATAGCCGCCCTGATAAGCGGTTGCAAGGGGGCAGCATCATTTTGCCTGCATAAAGCAGGAACGATTCTGCCACAGGTAGATGCAGCCGGAAAGTGCGGTAACGGCAGCAACGGCCCAGCACAGCACCTGGGTGGTAAAGCTGATAACCCCAACGCCGTCCGCCGGGGCGAGCGCCATGGCAAAGTAATAAAAGATGATGGTGACCATCTGCAGCACGGTTTTGACCTTGCCCCACATGTTTGCGGCAATGACGGTACCGGACTCTGCCGCAATCATGCGCACACCTGCCACAGCAAACTCGCGGAACATGATGATGGCCAGCACCACGGGGGAGCAGACACCGTCCACCACCATATAAATAATGGCGGCGGTGGTGAGCATTTTATCAGCCAGCGGGTCCATAAACTTGCCAAAGTCCGTTACCAGGTGGTTCTTGCGGGCCAGGTAGCCATCCAGGAAATCCGTAAAGCTGGCCACAGCAAACAGAATACCCGCTATCAAGGCATACGTTGCATTGAACTGGGGCGTGCCCATGTGGCTCATGGCAGCAAATACCATAAAGAATGGCACCATGATGACACGCATCATCGTTAATTTGTTAGGCAGATTCATGGTTTATTCCTCCACTTTGCTTTCCGCATAACCATAAAGATCATAAGTATCGGCATCGGTGATGGTAACGTTATAGAACGCGCCGGCTTCCAGCGGGGTATCTGCCGGGGTCATGATGCTGCCATCAATTTCCGGGCAGTCTGCTGCGGAGCGCAGCAGGTACATGCCGGTTTCATCGTCCACGCCATCGCAGATGCACTCATAGGTCTTGCCGACCTTTTCTGCTTCCTTTTCCGCGCTGATCTCGGCCTGCAGCTCCATAATGTGGTCTGCGCGGCGCTGCTTGACTTCCTCGTCAATCTGGTTGTCCATCTTGGCGGCCACGGTGTTTTCCTCGGCGGAATAGGCAAAGCAGCCCAGGCGGTCAAACTTGACGGTTTTGACAAAGTCGCACAGCTCGCTGTACTGTTCCTCGGTCTCACCCGGGAAACCTGCAATCAGGGTGGTGCGCAGCGTGATGTTGGGGATGGCCGCGCGCAGGCGGCGGATGGCATCCTCAATTTCTTTGCGGCCGCCGCGGCGGTTCATGTTTTTCAGCACCTCGTCATCGCAGTGCTGGATGGGCAGATCGAGATACGGCACAACCTTATTGTTGCGCACAAGGGCTGCGATGAATTCATCGGAGATACGCTCCGGGTAGGCGTACAGCACACGGATCCAGCGGATGCCCTCAATGGTGTTCAGCTTATCCAACAGTTCGCAAACTGCGCCGGGTTTGCCCCAGTCCTCGCCGTAAGCGGTGGGGTCCTGCGCCACCAGGATCAGCTCTTTCACGCCCTCCCCGGCCAGCCAGCGAGCTTCGGCAACACAGTCGTCAATGGGGCGGCTGCGCAGCGGGCCGCGGATGAGCGGGATGGCACAGTAATGGCAGCGGTTGTTGCAGCCTTCGGCAATTTTCAGGTAAGCATAGTGGCGCGGCGTGCTGATAACACGGGCACCGCCCAGCTCCATATCGCATTTGGGGCCATAGCTTTCCACCTGGCCCGCGCCGTTGGCGGTCAGGCGCTCCACAATGGCGGGCAGAGCGGCGTTGGAGCCAATGCCCACAACGGCGTCCACTTCCGGCATTTCGCTCACAATCTGGGTTTTATAGCGCTCAGCCAGGCAGCCGGTCACGATCACCTTCAGGTTGGGGTTCTGCTGCTTATACTGGCAGGCCATCAAAATGTTTTCAATGGCTTCCTCTTTAGCGGACTGGATAAAGCCGCAGGTGTTGACAATAATAATGTCCGCCTGTTCGGGGTCCGCAACCGTCTGGTGGCCCGCCTTGATCAGCGCGTGGCAGAATACATCAGCATCGACCTGGTTTTTGGGGCATCCAAGGGAAATAATTGCAATATTCATGTATGGTTGTTCCTGTCTCTCTTTTCAGTATGTTATGTTGGGCTCTGCCGCTTGCTTGGGCAAAATTCAGGCAAAGTTATCCGTTCGGTGCATTGATACCACAATGCCGCAGGAGCATTTTTTGCCCCTGCGGTGTGTACTTTTTTGTGTTACGCTTCGGTTTCTTCTGTCTCGGCATCTGCCAATGCCTGGCGGATCACGCTGTGGGAGAACCCGCGCCGTGCCAAAGCGGCAGCTACCTGCTGCCATTTGCCCTGTGCCAGCTTTGCGGCATAGTGGCGTTCCACCAGTGCACGGGCATTGGCCAGCTCCGGGTTTTCCTCCCCGTCCTCCTCGCTTTGGGCAAACAGAGCTTCCACCGCTTCGGCGGCCGCGCCGCGGTCAATGCCTTTGGCGTGCAGATCATCCAAAATTGCACGGCGGCTCTTGCGCTTGCGCAGCAGCTCCGCCGCACGGCGGCGGGCAAAACCGGCGTCATCCAGCAGGTTCAGCTCCTGCATTTTTGCCACGGCGGCGGCAGCGCTGTGGGGGTCAAAGCTGCGGCAGAGCTTTTGATAAAGCTCCCCGGCTGCATGGTCCCGCAGGGCCAGCAGGTCCATGGCTTTATCCACAGCCTTGCGGGTGTCGCTTTTGGTCTGCAGGTCATGGATCTGCCATTCTTCCAGCTCATCCCCGGTATGCAGCCCCGCCATGGCAAAGGTGTCCTCGTCCAGCGAAAAGGCAAACTCGCCGTCAAAGAACAGCGCATAGCGGCCTCTTTTTGTTTCTTTTACCTGTGTCAGCTTCGGCATCGCTTATTCGTCAACCATGATGTCGAGGTCCATCTCGCTGCCGGTGGTCTTGGGTGCATCCGCCATGGGAGCGGCAGGGGCATCTTCAGCAGCAACGGGGGTAACAGCCGGCTTCTCCAGCGGCTTCACGGTTCCCTTTTTGCCGGCCGCCAGCAGACGGTCCGCATTTTCGCGCACCTGCTTTTCAATCTCAGCAGCCACATCAGGGTGTTCTTTCAGGTAGAGCTTGGCGTTATCGCGGCCCTGGCCCAGGCGGATATCGCCATAGTTGAACCATGCGCCGCTCTTTTGCACAATGCCCAGCTTAGCACCCAGATCGATCATTTCGCCCAGTTTGGAGATTCCCTCGCCAAACATGATGTCAAACTCGGCCTCACGGAACGGGGGTGCCACTTTGTTCTTGACGATCTTGGCGCGGGTACGGTTGCCGATAAAGGAACCGCTGGCGTCCTTCAGGCCCTCAATGCGGCGCACATCAATACGGACAGAGGAATAATATTTCAGGGCGCGGCCGCCGGTGGTCACTTCAGGGTTGCCGTACATCACACCGACTTTTTCGCGCAGCTGGTTAATAAAGATGCAGACGGTATTTGTTTTGCCGATGATGCCGGTCAGCTTACGCAGAGCCTGGCTCATCAGGCGGGCCTGCAGGCCAACGTGGGAATCGCCCATTTCGCCTTCAATTTCGGCTTTGGGCACCATGGCAGCAACAGAGTCCACAACAATAGCGTCAATCGCGCCGGAGCGTACCAGAGCTTCGCAGATTTCCATGGCCTGCTCGCCGGTATCCGGCTGGCTGACCAGCAGGCTGTCAATGTCAACGCCAAGGGCGCGGGCATAGGTGGGATCCAGGGCGTGCTCAACGTCGATAAAGGCAACCTCGCCGCCCAGCTTCTGGGCTTCAGCCAGAACATGCAGGGCCAGGGTGGTTTTACCGGAAGATTCCGGCCCATATACCTCGATGATGCGTCCGCGTGGCAGGCCGCCGATGCCCAGCGCCAGGTCCAGTCCCAGGCTGCCGGTGGAAATGGCATCCACCTGCATGGCAACGTTGGTCCCAAGCTTCATCACGGCGCCTTTGCCAAACTGCTTTTCGATCTGGGCCAGTGCCGTCTCCAGCGCTGCCTTTTTATCCCCTGCCGGGCCGGTGGGGAGCTGCTTGGATGAACTTTCCTTTTTTGCTGCCATAAGTTTATATCTCCTTATCTGAGCGATCGTGCGTTGTATCCCATACGCACCACAGGCAACTGCGGTGCTGTTTTTATTTTGTACGGCAGGTGCGCCGCTATCCAAATGGTCGTCCTGCGTTTATCAGGTATTATTATAACCAATCACGGCACGAATTACAACCATTTGTTGTCATTTTTTCAAAATTTTCTTCGCATTTTCCACATTTCAGCTGCAAAACGTTGAAAATCAGATTTATTTCACCCGTTGGGCGTACACCACACGGTCGTTGCCGCCGTAATCCTTCCTTGCCTGCACTTGCTGCCAGCCGTTTTGGCGGCATATCTCCATCACATCCGCCCGCTGGGCACAGCCAATCTCAAACACCAGCCACCCACCGGGGCAGACAATATCACGGTAGTGGGCGGCAATGGCGCGGTAAAAATCCAACCCATCCGTTCCGCCGTCCAGCGCCATAGCTGGCTCGTGGGCGGTCTCCGGCATCAGGGCCTGCATCTCTGCCCCGGTCAGGTACGGCGGGTTGGAGATGATCAGCTGCACGCTTTGGGGCATAAGCTCTCGCCAGTATTGCAGCACATCCGCTGCCTTTGCCTGCACACCGGTGCCATGTACGTTGGCTTGCAGGTATTGCAGCGCCTGCGGGCTTTTTTCCACGCAGGTCACGCTGGCACTTGGCACAAAATGGCGGATGCCAATGCCCAGGCAGCCAGTTCCGGCGCACAGGTCCAGCACCCGGGGCTCAGGTTTTCCCATCTGCTGCAACAGCTCAATGGCAGTTTCGCACACCACCTCACTGTCTGCGCGGGGGCAGAGCACACCGGGGCCGACTTTGAAGGTCAGCCCCAGAAAGTCCCACTCCCCTGCCAGGTATTGCAGCGGCACCCGCTGCATGCGCTGAGCCGCCAGTTCCGCCAGACACTCAGCCTGCGGTCGGGTAAGCGGGTCAAACAGCAAGCGCGGATCTTTTCCAGCGGCAATGCGCAGCAGTTCGCGGGCGTCGTAATCAGCATCGGGGCAGCCTGCGGCCTGCAGAGCATCCTGCACCATGCGCATAGCCTGGCGCGGCAGAATGCCCGCCAGCTGCTGTGGGGCAAGCGGCGTTACCATTGGCCGTCCTCCGGCTTTTTGGGCAGTACGGGGGTAACGGCGGCGATGGCCACTTCAATCATGTCATCTTCCGGCTCAAAGGTCGTCAGGTGCTGCAGCCAAAGCCCCGGCACCGAAACAGCCCGTGCCAGCAGCGAGTTGGAACGCCCTGCCCACTTCAAAATCTCATAACAGATGCCCACCAGCAGCGGCAGCATGGCCAGCTTGTACAGCACGCGCAGCATGGTACCGCTCCACGGCAGCACCGCATACAGCACAATGCTGACCAGAATGACCAGAATCAAAAAACTGGTGCCGCAGCGGGGGTGGAACCGCGTATGTCTGCGGATGTTAGCAACCGTCAATTCCTCACCTGCCTCATAGCAGGCAATCGTTTTGTGCTCAGCCCCGTGGTACTGGAACATGCGGTGGATTTCCTTCATGCGGGTGCAGAGGAACATGTAACCCAAAAAGATTGCCAGCTTGAGCACTGCTTCCAAGATGACCCGCGGCCAGCGCCCCATGGGGATCATTTTTGCCACCAGCCCAGTCAGGAACGTAGGCAGGAAGGTAAACAGAAAAATTGCCAACACTACACCTGCGCAGGCGGAAAGGGTCATCAGCGCACTTTGTACCTTGGGGCCGGCGTGTTCGTCCAGCCAGCGGTCCAGCTTGCTCTCGTTCTGCTTTTCTTCCTCTTTTTCCTCTTCCGTCATGGCAATATCGGCGGAGTGCATCAGGTATTTGTACCCGTTCATCAGGTTTTCCACCATATTGCACACTCCGCGCACCAGGGGAACTTTATTGTACCAGTGGGTGGTCACATCGGAATAGCTCAGATCAATCGTGCCGTCCGGGCGGCGTACCGCGCAGCAGATTTTTTCAGGGCCGCGCATCATAATGCCCTCCATCAGGGCCTGGCCGCCCACAGAGGTACGGAATTTTTCAGTTGGACGTTGTTCTTGCGGCATGGGTTCTCCTTTATTTTTGCGGTCAAAGCGGCTCGTGCAGATGTTCCTGCCCAGCGTGGTAGATGGGCAGGGTGATGGTAACGGTGGTACCCTGCCCCAACGTTGAGGTGATATCCGCCGTACCGCCCAGTGCTTTGGTGATCTCATCCACCACCGCCAGGCCGATGCCGGAACCACGCACGGCGTTTTTGGCTTTGAAGAATTTCATCTTTACGTTTTGCAGGTCATCCGGCGCAATGCCGCGGCCCTGGTCCCGGATGCTGGCCGTTACGGTGGTGGCGGTGCGGGTCAGGGTAAAGAAAATGGTTCCTTCCGGCGGCGAATATTTGATGGCGTTATCAAATACGTTGACAAACACCTGGCGCAGGCGGGCGGGGTCTGCCCAAACGGGATACGGCTCCGGCGGTTCGTCATACACAAGGTGCAGCCCCTCCTGCCGGATGCGGGCTTCCACAAACAGGGCAGCGTCGGTGGCTTCGGCCACAAAATCCAGCACCTCGCAGTTCAGCTTGATGCCGTTTTGCAGGCGGGAAAAATCCAGCAGTTCCTCCACCATATCATACAGGCGGTCGGTCTCACTGCGGATAATGGTAATACCCTTGCGGTAGTTTTCGTCATCGGGGTCACGGATGTTGGCGATGGTTTCCACCCAGCCTTTGATGCTGGTCAGCGGAGTGCGCAGTTCGTGGCTGACAGAGGAGATGAACTCGTTTTTCATCCGTTCCGTTTTTGTCAGGTCCTCGGCCATCTGGTTGATGGCTTTGCACAGGCGGCCGATCTCATCGTCATACGGGGCATCCGGCAGGCGGGTGGTCAAATCGCCGTGGGCAATGCGATTGGCGGTGGCTTCCACCTGGCCCAGCGGCCGCACAATGGTGCGGATAAAAAACAGGCCGCTGAACACCGCAAACCCCAGCACCACCGCCGCCACGCCGAACGAAACCATCAGCGTGCTGTACCACTGGCGGTCCACCAGCGTCAGGCTGGTAACAAGGCGCATGGCCGTCACATTGCCCGCCGCATAAGGCACCAGGCTGGTAACAGCCATCACGTGTTCGCCGTCCGCTGTGCGGAAAGTGACCATGCCGCTGCCGGTGGAGCCGGTGACAGCCTGATAAAAATCCCTGCCCTCGCTCAGCAGATTCTTGTTCATGGTGCCGCTGGAGGTTGCCAGCACCACGCCGGAGGAATCCAACAGCATGAACTCGAACTTATCTTTTTCATCAAACTGTTCCACCGTGCGGCGCAGGGACTGGCTGCGGCTTTCAGACGTTGCCTGGCTGCTGCCGGCGGTGCCGGTTGCCTGCAAACGTCCCTCCACGGTGGAAAACCGCGCCTGCATGGCACGCTGCACCCCGCCGTACAAATTCTGGTGGCTGTAATACAAAAACAGCCCCAGCGCCGCAGCCAGGATGCAAATGGTAATCAGCAGGCTGCCGCGCAGCCAGCGGCGGGTAATGCTCTGCACAGGCGGCAGCCCCCTTTCCATAAAAATGCGACAATTATGCGTTCCAGCGGTAACCATAGCCCCAGACGGTCAAAATGTGCTGGGGGCTGCTGGGTTCATCTTCCACTTTCATGCGCAGGCGGCGGATGTTGACATCCACGATCTTGACATCGCCGAAATACCCCTTGCCCCAAACGCCTTCCAGGATCTTTTCGCGCACCAGGGCAGTGCCGGGGTTGCGGAAAAACAGCTCCATGATCTGAAATTCCACCTGGGTCAGGTCAATGGGCTTGCCGGATTTGTACAGCACGCGGCTTTTTTCATCCAGCACAAAGGGGCCGCTGACCAGCTGATCCGGCTCGGAACCTGCCTGTTCATCGTCCGCAGTGGCGCTGCGGCGCACTCGGCGGGCCAGCGCTTCCACGCGGGCCACCAGCTCCGACACCGAGAACGGCTTGGTGATGTAATCATCCGCGCCGATGGAAAGGCCGCGGATCTTATCGCTCTCCTGCCCTTTGGCGGACGCCATAATAATACCGATGTACGGGTCGCCGTGGCGGATGGTTTCGCACAGCGAAAACCCATCCATGCCCGGCAGCATGATATCCAGCAGCGCTACATCGCAGGGGGGATTTTTCTGGATCAACTCCAGCGCACGTTCCGCGCTGGGGGCTTCCAATACTTCCCAGCCTGTCATTTTCAGGTTCAGTGCCACAAGTTCGCGGATGCTGGCTTCGTCTTCTACGACCAGAATACGTTTCATTGTTTTTCCTTTCCCGGTCGGGATTCTGTTTCCCGCCGCCTGATTGTTATGGCGCACCGCCCGCAGATAGACATGCGCGTTTTACCGTATATTTTTAGGGCAATACCGCATAATTCTAAGTGCCGATACGGCGAGCGAGGTGCG
>ERZ773190.609-NODE-609-length-39651-cov-8.581523_pt1 | contig 39651 bp, 30 predicted proteins | sample MGYA00511111_ERZ773190 | MGnify/ENA primary metagenome ERZ773190 (study PRJEB29015, sample SAMEA2737777) | human gut metagenome | biome: human gut; feature: human-associated habitat; material: faeces | place: China | collected 2012 ... | reverse complement strand
TCCTGACCTACGCCATGTTCCCGCAGGTCGCTCCCAAGTTCTTTGAGAAGCGCAACGCCAAGGCTCAGGGCGTGGATGCAGACCATGCAGATTTTGCAAACAAGTCTCACCCCGTCTGATAAAACAGCATAAGGCTTTCTAAGCCCCCCGCAGAGATGCGGGGGGCTTTTTGCGTGCTTGGACAAAAGCTGCTGCGAAGTACAACCTCTCAGTCTCGCTGCGCTCGACAGCTCCCCTAGTAGGGGAGCCTCTGGCGAAGAGGGAAAGCTTTGCGGAATGCCAAAGCCTCCCCTACAAGGGGAGGTGGCACGAAGTGCCGGAGAGGTTGTACGAAGGCAGGCCTGAGGAGTATTTCTGTGCTTTTTGACTTGCAAAAAAGCGGCCATCAGAGTAGAATAATAACATATGTATCGTAACATGGGCCTGTATACCCAAACGCGGATACATATACCGTAATTTGTCCGCATATCCACCCATCAACAGAGAGGAAACGTGGAGCATATGATCCTGAGCATGACCGGTTTTGGCCGGGGGACTGCTGTATTGAATGGCCGCGAGATCACGGTCGAGCTGCGCAGCGTCAACTCCCGGTATTTCGAGTATTCGTCCCGCATCCCCCGCAGCTGCAGCTACATGGACAGCCGCCTGAAAAAGCAGCTCAACGAGCGGGTCACCCGCGGTAAGGTCGAGCTGAGCATGACCATCCAGAACGTGGAGGCCGCCGACGCAGAAGTGACCGTCAACATGGAGCTGGCCCGCAGCTACCAGAAGGCCCTGCGGAACCTTTCGGAGAAGCTCTGCATCAAGAACGACGTCACCGTCTCGACGCTGACCCGCTTCCCGGACGTGCTGGCCACCCGCCACGCCGACGTGGACGAGGAACAGCTCTGGGCCGACGTCTCCGCTGTGACGGCTCAGGCGCTGGACAACTTCATCGCCATGCGCGCCGCCGAGGGAGCCAAGATGAAGGCCGACGTGGAGAGCCGCCTGTGCTTCCTCGAGGAGCGGGTGGGCAGGGTGGAGACCCTGAGCGCAGGCCGCGTCGAAGCCTACACCAGCCGCCTCTACGAGAAGCTCAAGACCATCCTCGAGGACCGCAGCATCGACGACGCCCGCGTCCTGACGGAAGCCGCCATCTTCGGCGACAAGACCGCCGTGGACGAGGAGACCGTCCGTCTGCGCAGCCACATCGCCCAGTACCGCTCCATTCTGGAGCTGGACGAGCCGGTGGGCCGCAAGCTGGACTTCCTGACGCAGGAGCTGAACCGTGAGACCAACACCATCGGCTCCAAGTGTCAGGACCTGGACATCACCCGCACGGTGGTGGACATGAAGGCGGAGATCGAGAAGATCCGCGAACAGATCCAGAACCTCGAATAAAAACAGTACGGAGGAGTTCAGATGAAGCTCATCAACATCGGCTTTGGCAATCTGGTCAGCGCAGGGCGGGTGGTGGCCGTCGTCAGCCCCGACTCTGCGCCGGTCAAGCGTCTGGTGAAGGAGGCGCGGGAGCGGGGGATGCTCATTGATGCGTCCTATGGCCGCAGCACCCGGGCCGTGCTCATCATGGACTCCGACCATGTAGTCCTTTCGGCCCTGACGCCTGAGACAGTGGCAAGCCGCGCTGCGGGCCAGCCGGAAGGAAAACCGACAGAGGAGCAGTAAAAAATGGAAAACGAAAAGTACCTGTTTGTCGTCTCCGGTGCCGCCGGTACCGGCAAGGATAGTGTGGTCAAGGCCCTGCGCGAGGCCCACCCCGAAATCGAAAAGACCGTCTCCGCCACCACCCGCGCACCCCGCCCCGGCGAGCAGGAGGGCGTGGACTACTACTACCGCACCCGGGAGCAGTTCCAGCACCTCATCGACACCGACCAGGTGGTGGAGCACAACTTCTACAACGGCAACTACTACGGCACCCTCCGCGAAGAGGTGGATAAGCGCCTCGAGGCGGGCAAGCTGGTGGTGCTGGTCATCGACGTCCACGGCGCGGCCAATATCCGCCGGATGTTCCCGGGGGCTACCACCATCTTCCTGCTGCCGCCCTCCGTGGAGGAGCTGGAACACCGCCTCCGGGGCCGCGGCACCGAGACGGAAGCCAGCATCCTCGAGCGCCTCGACACCGCAAAGAAGGAGCTGGCCGAGCAGGAGAAGTTCACCCTCACCCTCGTGAACGACGAGGTAGACGCCTGCGCCGAGAAGCTCTACGGCATCATCCGCCAGCGGGCCGGCCTCGACAAATAACAAGGAGCCGCGAATGCCAAAAACGGTAGGCGTTGCCGTGAGCAACGCGACCTTCCACTTCGACAAACTCTATACCTACGCCGTCATGCCCGACCAGCAGGAGGCCGTCCGCCTCGGCAGCATGGTGCTGGTGCCCTTCGGGCGGGGGAGCAAGGCCCGGATGGGCGTGGTGCTGGCCTGCGACGAAGAGCCGGAACACGCAAAGCTCAAGTACCTCTTCGACGTGGCCCCGGCCTCGGCCTGCCTGACGCCGGAGCTGCTGCGGCTGGTGCATTTCCTCAAGGAGCGCACCTTCTGCACCTACTACGAGGCCGTCAAGGCGGTCATCCCCTATGGGGCGCAGTATAAGCCCGCCCTCGCGGCGGACGGCGTGACGCCGGTGCTCCAAAAGCAGCTCACCCGCCACACCGAGAACAGCTATAAGCTGGTGGGCAGCTTGCAGCAAAAGCCCAGGCCCACGGCCAAGCAGCTGGCGGCAGTGGCCCTGCTGGGCGGGGGAGAGCGCACCCAGAACGAGATGGAGGCCCACGGCATCACCAAAGCCGTGCTGGACAACCTCTGCGCCAAGGGCGTCGTCGAATGCAGCAAGGTGAACAAATCCATCGACCTGTATTCGTCTATCCCGCTGAAAAACGAGCCCATCACCCTGACGGCAGAGCAGCAGGCGGCCTATGACGCCCTGCTGCCCGGCCTCGAAGACACCGCCCCCCACTCGGCGCTGCTCTACGGCGTCACCGGCAGCGGCAAGACGCTGGTGTTCTTAAAGCTCATCGAGCGGTGTCTGGCGCTGGGCCGCCGCGCCCTCGTGCTGGTGCCGGAGATCAGCCTGACGCCGCAGATGATCCTCCGCCTCAAGAGCCGGTTCGGGCGGCGGGTGGCCGTCCAGCACTCGGCCCTGAACCACACCGAACGCCTGCTCCAATGGCAGATGATCCAGGACGGCGGTGCCGACATCGTGGTGGGGACCCGGAGCGCCGTCTTTGCCCCACTGGAAAACATCGGCCTCGTCATCATCGACGAGGAGCAGGAGCACACCTACCGCTCCGAGTCCGCGCCCCGGTACGCCGCCCACGAGGTGGCCCGGCAGCGGGCGGCGGAGAACGGCTCCCTGCTCCTTCTGGCCAGCGCCACCCCCAGCACCGAGAGCTTTTACGCCGCCCAGAATGGCTGCACCCAGCTCGTCCGGCTCACCCAGCGCTACGGCGGCAACCCGCTGCCCAGCGTCCAGATCGTGGATATGCGGGCAGAGCTGGCCTCGGGCAACCCGAGGGAGATCAGCCTTGCCATGGAGGACGCCATCCGGCGCAACCTCGACGCGGGCAAGCAGACCATCCTGCTGCTCAACCGCCGGGGCTACCAGACCATGGCCCAGTGCGACGACTGCCGCGAGGTGCTGAAATGCCCCAAGTGCAGCGTCCCCATGGTCTACCACAAGGCGGGCCACAAGCTGCTCTGCCACTACTGCGGCACCCAGCTCGACCCGCCCCCCAAGACCTGCCCCGCCTGCGGCGGCAAGCTGCTCTACCGGGGCTTCGGCACCCAGAAGGCCGAGGAGGAGCTGGCCCAGCTCTTCCCGGAGGCAAGAGTGCTGCGGATGGACCAGGACTCCACCGCCGCCAAAGACGCCCACGAAAAGCTGCTGGCGAAGTTCGCCCGGCATGAGTACGACATCATGGTGGGGACCCAGATGGTGGCCAAGGGCCTCGATTTCGAGGACGTGACCCTCGTGGGCGTCCTCGGCATCGACTCGCTGCTCTTTGCGCAGGGGTTCCGGGCCTACGAGACGGTGTTCAGCCTCATCACCCAGGTGGTGGGACGCTCCGGCCGGGCGAAAGACCCGGGCTTCGCCATCATCCAGACCACCGACCCCGACAACCCCGTCCTCAACCTCGCCGCCGCGCAGGACTACGACGCCTTCTTCGAGCAGGAGATCGCGTACCGCAAACTGGGCCTCTACCCGCCCTTCTGCGGGCTCTGCGTCGTGGGCTTCTCCGGCCCGAAGGAGATCGAGGTGGCCCGGGCCGCCGCCCGGTTCTCGGCGCTTTTAGGCCGTCAGGCCGCGCAGCAGCCGGACTTGCCTCTCCGGGTGCTTGGCCCCACCCCCGGCAACATCGAAAAGATCAACGAAAACTACCGCTACAAGCTCACCATCAAGTGCCGCGCCGACAAACGCTTCCGCGACCTTGTCCGCCAGACCCTCGGCCTCTACGAGCAGGAAAAGCTGCCCAGCAAGGCCACCGTGGTGGTGGATATGCATTCTGACGGTGATATTTGATAAGATTATTTGGAGGTATACTTCATGGCTATCCGCAACATTGTAAAAGAGGGCGACCCCATCCTGAACAAGGTCTGCCGCCCCGTGACCAACTTTGACGACCGTCTGGCCACCCTGCTGGACGATATGCGCGAGACGATGATCGCCGCCGACGGCGTGGGTCTCGCAGGCCCGCAGGTGGGGATGCTGCGCCGCCTCTTCGTGGTGTGGGACACCACCGACGCCCCGGAGGAGATCCCCGAAAACTACGAGTACAAGTTCATCGACTTTGTAAACCCGGAAATTCTCGCCGTGTCTGAGGACGAGGAGACCGCCTACGAGGGCTGCCTGTCCTTCCCGGGCCACAACGGCGCCGTGACCCGCCCCGCAGCCGTCAAGGTCCGCGCACAGGACCGCCACGGCGAGTGGTTCGAGCTGGAAGCCGAGGGCCTGCTGGCCCGCTGCATCCAGCACGAGAACGACCATCTGGACGGCATCACCATCATGGAGTCCAGCGAGTTCTTCTATGAGGACACCGAGGAGGGCCGCGCCGCTGCCGCCAAGAAGAAGGAGAACGACTGATGCGCATTCTGTTCATGGGGACGCCGGATATTGCGGCGGACTGCCTGAAAGCCCTGTATGAGGCGGGCCACGACATCTGCGCGGTCTACACCCGGCGCGATAAGCCCGTGGGCCGCAAGCAGGTGCTCACCGCACCCCCGGTGAAGGAAGTGGCGCTGGCCCACGGCACCCCCGTCTTTCAGCCCCGCACCCTGCGGGACGGCGGCGAGGACGAGAACATCCGCGCGCTGGCGCCTGAGCTCATCGTCGTGGTGGCCTACGGCTGCATCCTGCCGAGATCGGTGCTGGAAGCGCCGAAATACGGCTGCATCAACCTCCACGTCTCCCTGCTGCCGAAATACCGGGGCAGCGCCCCCGTGCAGTGGGCGGTGCTGAACGGCGACGCCGAGACGGGCGTCTCCATCATGCAGATGGACGAGGGCCTCGACACCGGCGACGTTCTGGCCTGCGAGAAGATCGCCATCGACCCCGAGGAGACCAGCGGCCAGCTGTTCGACCGGGTCACTGCCGTGGGCGCACGGGTGCTCTGTGAGACCCTGCCCGCCATCGCAGCCGGTACGCTTAAGGCAGAGCCTCAGGCCCACGAGAACGCCTCCACCGCCCCCATGCTGAGCAAGGAGATGGCGGAGTTCAAGCTGACCGACAGCGCCGACCACATCCACAACTGGGTGCGGGGCATGAACCCGTGGCCCGGGGCATGGTTCGTGACGGCGGGCGGCAAGAAGGTCAAAGTCATGGAGTGCCGCGTTGCGGAAAGCCACGGCGAAGCCGCTGGCACTGTCCTCGCCACCAAGCCCCTGACTGTGGCCTGCGGTGAGGGCGCTGTCCAGCTTTTGCACGTCGTGCCGGAGGGCAAGAAGCCCATGGACGGCACCTCCTTCGCCGCCGGTCTCCGCCTCAAGGCGGGGGACAGCCTGTGAGCGGCCCGAACCCCCGCGCGGCGGCGGTGGCGGCGCTGGTGCGGCAGGAGCAGGACGGTTTTTCGAACCTCATCCTCGACGCAGAGCTGCGCCGCCAGAAGCTGGAAGGCCGCGATAAAGCATTTGCCAGCGCGATATTTTACACCGTGCTGGAACATCAGGGGACGCTGGACTATATCCTGAGCCAGTTTTTGCCCAAGGGCCTCGCAAAGCTCGACCCGCAGGTGCGGGAGATCCTCCGCGCCGCGCTGGCGCAGGCCCGCTATATGCAGGTGCCTGCTTCGGCGGCGGTCAATGAGGCCGTCAAGCTGACCCGCACCTTCCGGAAAGCCAGCGCCTCCGGCCTCGTGAACGCCGTGCTGCGCCGGGCCATCGGCTATGACCTCGGCTCTGCCGTCTTCGCCGACGAGGTGGAGCGGCTGATGGTGCTGGGCTCGGCGGGCCGGGACGTGGCAGCGTTCCTCCACGAACACTACCCCGACGAGGCGCTGGACATCCTGACCCACACCGCCGACGGCGGCCTGACCAGCCTCCGGGCCAACCCCCTGAAAGGGACGCCGGAAGCCCTCTGCGAAAAGCTGCTGGCCTCGGGCGCGAAGACCGCCGCCCCGGGCCTCCTGCCGGGCAGCGTCTTAGCCCGCTTCGAGGGGAGTCCGGCGGAGAGCGGGCTTTTCCGGGACGGCTATTTCCACGTGGAGGGGCAGGCCAGCCAGCTTGCCGCCCTCTGCGTGGAGGCAAAGCCCGGCGATACCGTCCTCGACCTCTGCGCCGCCCCCGGCGGCAAGAGCCTGCTCCTCATCGAGGAGATGGGGGACGAAGGGCGGCTGGTGAGCTGCGACGTCAGCGAGAACCGCGTCCAGCTGATCCGCAAGGCCGTGGAGCGGATGGGGTTTGCCCACGTGGAGCCCCGCGTCTCCGACGGCACCAGACCGGATGCCGACCTGCCCATGGCGGACGCCATCCTGGTAGACGCCCCCTGCAGCGGCCTCGGCATCCTCGCCAAGAAGCCGGACATCCGCTACAAGACCCTCGAAAAAGCGCGTCACGATGAATTATTGGCCACCCAGTCGGCCATTCTGGATACAGCCGCCGCCCACCTGAAAGAGGGCGGGCGTCTGGTCTACTCCACCTGCACCATCGACCCTGCCGAGAACGAAGAGCAGGTGCGGGCCTTCGTGGGCCGACACCCGGAGTTCCGGGTGGTGACGCCGGACGTCCGCTTCCCGGCCGGGATGATGGTGGGGGACTGGGGTGCGCTTTCCGTCCCCACCCGCACCGGCATGGACGGCTTTTTCCTCTGCGCGATGCAGAAACGTGATTCCTGACAAAAGGAGATTTTCATGGAGACTAAACGTTGTATATCCTCCCTGACGCTGGAACAGCTGACAGCGGAGCTGAAAGCGATGGGCCAGCCCGGCTTCCGGGCGAAACAACTCTTCCACTGGGTCCACCAGAAGCTCGTGACCGACTTTTCGGCCATGACCGACCAGCCCAAAGCCCTGCTGGCAAAGCTCGAGGAGGCATTTTACATCGCCGCGCCCATCATCGAGCGGCGGCAGGAGGCCAAGGACGGCACCGTGAAGTACCTGCTGCGGATGGCCGACGGCAACTGCATCGAGACCGTCGTCATGCGCTACCACTACGGCAACACGGTCTGCGTGTCCACCCAGGTGGGCTGCCGGATGGGCTGCCGCTTCTGCGCCTCGACCCAGGCGGGCCGGGTGCGCAACCTCGAGGCGGGGGAGATATGCTCCGAGATTTACACCGCCCAGAAGGACATCGGGGAGCGCATCTCCCACATCGTACTGATGGGCATTGGCGAGCCGCTGGATAATTTCGACGAAGTCATGCGCTTTCTCGAGAACATCTCGTCCCCCGAGGGCGTGAACATCGGGATGCGGAACATCAGCCTCTCCACCTGCGGCCTCGTGCCGAAGATCGACCAGCTGGCCGAGAAGAAGCTCCAGCTCACCCTCTCCGTCTCTCTCCACGCCCCCAACAACGACATCCGCAGCGGCATGATGCCCGTGAACGACGCCTACCCCGTGGAGGTGCTGATGCAGGCCGTGCGCCGGTATCAGGAGACGACGGGCCGGAGAGTGAGCTTCGAGTACTCCATGGTGCGGGGGGTCAACGACTCCGACGCCTGCGCCAAGCAGCTGGCCGACCTCATCCGGGGGATGGGCGCTCACGTCAACCTCATCCCCATCAACCCGGTGGACGGCAGCCCTTATTCGGCCACCGACGCCGCCAACGTCCGGCGCTTCCAGCAGAAGCTGGAAAGCCTCGGCGTCAACGCCACCGTCCGCCGCCGTCTGGGCAGCGAGATCAGCGCTGCGTGCGGCCAGCTCCGCCGCGACGAGATGAACGGCAAAGTTTGAGAAGGAGAATCCTATGAAACTTGCAGGAAAAACAGACGTCGGCAGCGTCCGCCCCGAGAATCAGGATGACTACCGGGCAGGCGAGCTGAACAGTGACGCGGCCTGGGGCCTCGTGTGCGACGGCATGGGCGGTGCGCGGGGAGGCCGTGAGGCTTCCATGAGCGCCTGCGACGTCATCGAGCACAGCTTCCACGAGCAGTACGCCCAGTGCCTGCCCGGCGACGAGGAAAAGTTTTTGAAGCGGGCGCTCACGGGCGCCAACCGCTTCGTCTTCCAGAAAGCCTCCCGGGAGGAGGAGCTGGCGGGCATGGGCACCACGGCGGTCTGCGCCCTCGTGCGGGGCGGCAACGCCTTTATCTGCCACGCAGGCGACTCCCGGGCCTATCTCGTCCGGGACGGTAAGCTCACCCAGCTCACCCACGACCACTCCTACGTGCAGGAGCTGGTGGACTGCGGCACCATCACCGCCGAGGAAGCTGAGCATCACCCCCAGAAGAACATCATCACCCGGGCGCTGGGCGTGGACTACCGCCTCGACCCCGAGTTCACCAGCGTGCCGGTGCAGAAGGGCGATATGATCCTGCTCTGCACCGACGGCCTCACCAACGTCCTGCCCAAAGAAAAGATCGAAGAGATCTTCACGAAGGGCGGGTTCTACGACATCCCCGACCGGCTGGTGGACGCCGCCAACGCGGGCGGCGGCCCCGACAACATCACCGCGCTGCTGCTGGGCGTGGAGCCGCTGGAGGTGAAGCATGGATAATCTCATCGGCAAGACGCTGGACGGGCTCTACACCATTCAGGAGCTCATCGGCGCAGGCGGCATGGCCAACGTCTACAAGGCCGTGGTCTCTGCCCCCGGCGGGCCTGTGCCGGAAGGCACGGTGGTGGCCGTCAAGGTGCTGCGTCAGGAGCTGATGCATGACGCCGACCTCGTCCGCCGCTTCAAGAACGAGTCCAAGGCCATCTCCCTGCTCAACCACCCCAACATCGTCAAGGTCTACGACGTCTCTGTCAGCGAAAACTTACAGTATATCGTGATGGAGTGCGTGGAGGGCATGACCCTCCGGGAGTACCTCAACGAGCGGGGCGGCAAGATCACCAGCCGGGAGACCGTCCACTTCATCGCCCAGATCCTCCGCGCCCTCGACCACGCCCACCGCAACGGCGTCGTCCACCGGGACATCAAGCCCCAGAACATCATGCTGCTGGACAACGGCCAGCTGCGGATGATGGACTTTGGCATCGCCCGCATCTCCCGGGCCGAGAACCAGATACAGAACGGCAAAAAGGCCATGGGCAGCGTCCACTACATCAGCCCCGAACAGGCGAAGGGGGAGGAGACCGATCCCAAGAGCGACATCTACTCCGTGGGCGTCATGATGTACGAGATGCTCTCGGGCAGGCTGCCCTTCGACGCCGACGACATGGTGGAGGTGGCCCGCAAGCAGATACGGGACACCCCGAAGCCGCTGGCCGAGCTTGCCCCGGACGTGCCGCTGGGCCTCGTGCAAATCACGGAACGCGCCATGGCGAAGCTGCCGGTCAACCGGTATTCCAGCGCCGCAGAGATGCTGGGAGCACTGGACGCCTACGTGCAGGACCCCTCCGTCACGTTCCAGTATCAATATGTAAAGGAAGAACCTGAAAAGGTGGTGAATGACCCCATGCCGCAGAAACGCAGCATCCGCAGACCCCCGGAGAAACCGGCGGCGAATCCCGCCCGCCCCAAGGCTAAGGCGAAAAAGAAGAAGCGCAGCGCCTTTATGCCGGTGCTGCTGGGCATCACGACGGCCTTTGCGCTGGCCTGTGCGGCCCTGTGCTGGACCATCCTGAACGATTCCAGCAACATCATGACCGACCGTTCCGACATCGTGCTGAGCGATTTCAGCGGCATGACGCAGGACGAGGTGAACGCCTCTGAGCAGGTGGCCTCCGGTCAGGTGGTCGTCAACTGGGAAGAGGAGTACAGCAACGACTACGCCGCAGGTTATGTCTACAAGCAGTCGCCGGTGGCGGGCCGCACCGTCCGCGAGGGCCAGAGCGTGACCCTCACCGTCAGCCTCGGCATCCACTACGTCACCGTCCCCGACCTGACCAACTACGTGCAGGCCGACGGCGAACAGCAGCTGAAGGACCTGGGCGTGTCGGTGCTGGTCACTCAGGCCGTGGATGAGTCGGTGGCCGCAGGCTCCATCATCCGCACCGACCCCGCCGCAGGCAGTCAGGTGGCCGCAGGCACCACGGTGGTGATCTACGTCAGCCGCCCGCAGGTGGCCACCACCACCAAAGTCCCCAGCCTCATCGGCATGAACGTGAACGACGCCCGTACCCTGCTGGTGCAGCGGAAACTGGGTCTGGGCAGCCAGACCGAGCAGTACAGCGACCAGCCCGTGGGCAGCATCATCAGCCAGAACCCCGGCGAGGGCGCATCGGCCAAGCTGAACACCCGCGTCAGCGTCGTGGTCAGCGCAGGCCCTGAGCCTGCACCGGAACCCGAAGCACCCAGCGAGAGCACCGCCAGCAGCGACGGCTCCGGCGGCTGGTTGGGCGGCCTCTTCGGGGGCAGCAGCTCTTCCAGCGAGAGCACCGGCGCCAGCTCGTCTTCTTCCACCGGCGGCGGTCTCAGCGACTGGTGGACGTCCTGGCTGGGCTAAAGGAGAAGGTATGACAGGTTATATCACAAAAGGCATCGGTGGATTTTATTACGTCAAGACGTCGGAAGGCATCGTGGAGTGCAAGCCCCGGGGCATCTTCCGCAAGCAGAAGATCACCCCCGTGGCGGGCGACGTGGTGACGCTGGAGACCGAGAACGGCGCGGCGGTCATCGCGGGCATCGCGCCCCGGCGGAACGTCTTTGTCCGCCCGCCCATGGCGAACCTCGATGCGCTGTTCCTCGTGGCAAGCACCACCCAGCCCACCCCCAGCACCCTCGTGCTGGATAAGCTCTCGGCCATCGCGGTGGACAAGGGCGTCCAGCCCGTCATCGTCTGTACCAAAAGCGACCTCGCCGAGGCGGAGTTTCTGCGCAGCGCCTACGAAAAATCGACCCTGCCCTTCATCCGCATCGACTACGCCACCGGCGAGGGTCTGGACGACATCAAGCACTGGATCAATGGCCGTCTCTGCGCCTTTTGCGGCAACTCCGGCGTGGGCAAATCCACCCTGCTGAACGCCCTCCTGCCCGACGTGGAGCGCCAGACCGCCGCCATCAGCCAGAAGCTGGGCCGTGGCCGTCACACCACCCGCGAGGTGACCATCTTTGAAGCCTTCGGGGGCCGCATCGCCGACACCCCGGGATTCGCCAGCCTCGAGGCCAGCCGGGCGGGCTTCATCCCGAAAGAAAATCTGGAACACGCCTTCCCGGAGTTCGGGCCTTACCTCGGCGCGTGCCAGTTCACCGGCTGCTCCCACCGCTCCGAGAAGGGCTGCGCCGTCCGCGCCGCCCTTGCGGAAGGCAAGCTCTCCCAGACCCGCTACGACAGCTACTGCGCCATGTACGATGAGGTCAAGGATGTGAAGGAGTGGCAGAGGAGGGGATGAACCTCTCCGTCACGGTGGAGCTGTCCGTAGTACAACCTCTCCGTCATCGCTGACGCGATGCCACCTCTCCTTGTAGGAGAGGCCTTGGCAGTCCCCGCAAAGTGAACGGTTTCGCCAGAGGCTCCCCTACTAGGGGAGCTGTCGAACGGAGTGAGACTGAGAGGTTGTACGAAGACGGGCCTGCCCTCTGCAGCGAGTCCTGCCCTGTAAACTTTCTGCACAGCGCTTGACTTTTGCGGGGAATCGCATATACTAAAGATGGGATTGTGAGAAGATTCCATTGGTTTCACTAAAAAAGAAAAGCCCCCAAGGAGTTGCCGCTCCCAGGGGGCTTTCCATTTAGTCGGGCTTACGGTCCTTGTCGAGTCTGTCAAGCCACTTGCAGATATAATGTGAAATTATATTTGCCACGGCAGACTCCAGGATTGTGAGAATATGGATCATTGGTTTCACCTCCCTTCCCAAGTAAGATGGGCGGGATGAACCGCAGAACCAGTATATCATAAACATCGACAAAAAGATACAGAAAAAGACGCTGTGTTATCATACTTCCCAGAAAGAAGGAATCCCATGTCCCGCTGTGTTATCATTTCCGCCTGCCCGGTCAGCGCCTCGCTGGCGTCGGCCCTGCGGCCCGGCGATACCATCATTGCCTGCGACGCGGGCTACCGCAACTGTGTGCCGCTCCACTGCCGCCCCGACATCATCGTGGGCGATTTCGACACCGCGCCCTGCCCGGCGCAGGAGGGCGACGACACCATCATCCTGCCCCACGTCAAGGACGACACCGACACCGAGTACGCGGCAAAGCTGGCCTCCGAAAAGGGCTTCGACGAGGCGCTGCTGCTGGGTGTACTGGGCGGCAGACGCCTCGAGCATACGCTGGCCAACCTCTGCACCGGCCTCGGCCTCGAACAGCGGGGTGTCCGCGCCACGCTTCTGGACGAGCGCAGCCGCATCACCTTCGTGATGCCCGGCGAGACCCGCCGCTACCCGAAGGACGGGTATTTCTACCTCTCGGTCTTCCCGATGGAGGGCAGGGCAGAGGGGGTCTCGGAGCGGGGCTCCTTCTACGAGCTGACCGACGCCGTCCTCACCGCAGGCTACCCCCTCGGCGTCAGCAACGAGTATGCCGAGGGCTCCGACTGCATCACCATCTCCACCCAAAAGGGCGCGCTGGTGGTGGTGGAGACGGTGCCGGACGGGCCGATCCTGAGCTGAACCGGAACATTCCGGGCGCGGGACGCCTATAATGGCGTATCAAGCGACGAAAGGTGGTCGGCTCTATGCAGGTGGTCGTTCTCAAAAGCCCCAAGTGCCTGAGAGGCTTGCTCCGGAGGCTGTTCGGCATAAAAAAGGAGAGAGAAGAGTGAAGTGTGATTTCAACCAGGCGGATGCCATGCAGGCCGCAGCAGATGACGATGTGCTGGCCTCTTCGCTGAAGCTGATGGACCGTAACAAGCACGTGTATGAGGAACTTGCAAAATGAAAGCAGCAGGCTTGTAAACTTTCTGTGCAACGCTTGACTTTTGCGGGGAATGGCATATACTAAAGATGGAATTGTGAGGATATTCCATTCGGTACACCAAAAAGAAAAGCCCCCAAGGAGTTGCGACCTCCCCGGGGGCTTTCCGTTTAGTCGGGCTTGCGGTCCTTGTCGAATCTGTCAAGCCACTTGCAGATGTAATGCGACATTACATCTGCTACGACAGACTCCAAAATCGTGAGGATATGAATCATCAGGTACACCTCCCTTCCCAAGTAAGATGGGCGGGATGAACCGCAAAACAAGTATATCATAAACTTCGGCAAAAAGATACAGGAAACGAGGCCACGAGCCGGACTTCCCTACAGAGGAAAGGCTCTGTCTTAGTACAACCTCTCAGTCTCACTCCGTTCGACAAGGCCAGGTTGCGGCTCCCAGCGTCTGCTTCTCTGCCGCTCGCATCCCGCTGGCCGCTGCCCCAACAGCTCCTCCCTGCTTCCGCCGCTGGCGGCGGTCGTCGCCGTTGCCCCTAGTAGGGGAGCCTCTGGCGAAACCGTTCACTTTGCGGGGACTGCCAAAGCCTCCCCTACTAGGGGAGGTGGCAGCGCGTCAGCGCTGACGGAGAGGTTGTACAAAGACGGGCCTTGCCACAAAGGAAAAGCTCTCCCGAGACTTTCCTCGATTTTTCGCGAAAAGCACCAAATAATTAACGCACTGTCGAGAAACGAGAACTTTCACCCCCCCCTCAAAACCCCAAAAAAGTATGTACTGTTCCGCTCCTTTCATTTGTGCTATGCTCAATGCATCAAACACAAACGAAAGGAGTTTTTTTATGCAGAAAAACATGACCGACCGCACCCCGGGCAGCTACGACGACTTCGTGGCCTACCTCGGCACGGTGCGCACCGAAGAGGAGCTGTTCTCCCGGCTGACCTACTGGTTCGCCGGGCAGAACCGCCCCGAGGACGTCCTCAGCCGCTCCGAGCTGGTGGAGGCGAGGGCGAAGGAGCTGGGCTTCTGGCAGGGCCTGACCTTCCGGATGGAGCGCTGGCTGACCGATGGCAAGAGCGAGCTGGAAGCGGTGGGCCGGGAGGAGTTCCAGAGCCGCATCGCCGAGGACTACGCCGCCTACCGGGAAAAGGCCGACGCGGCCCGGGCGCGCTTCCGGGACCGCCGCCGCGCCGCGCCCTTCAACTTCACCCCCGACTGCCTCGAGAACGTCCCCATCCAGAACGTGAGCTGGCTGGTGGATGGGCTGCTGCCCATGGGAGAGGTGTCGCTTCTGGGTGCCGACGGCGGCACCGGCAAGGGCATCTGGCAGGCCCAGCTCATTGCCTATGTCACGGCGGGCCGGACCTCCGGCTTCTTCCCCCAGCCGCCGGAGAAGACCGGCAGCGTCCTCATCTTTTCCGGTGAGGACGACCCCGGCAAGGTGCTCAAAGCCCGCCTGACGGCGGCAGGGGCCGACATGAGCCGGGTGATGGTGGTCACCAGCGACGCCTACTTTGCCCGCACCGGCAGCCCGCTCTGCATCCCGGACACGAGCTTTGCAAAGTACGTGGAGAAGGCCGCGCCCGCCCTCGTCATCATCGACCCGCTGCAGAGCTTTCTGCCTGCGGGGGTGGAGATGGCCAGCCGCAACCAGATGCGCAGCGCCCTGCTGCCCCTCAAAGCCCTCTGCGCCAAGCACGGCTGCGCGGCCCTCATCTCGATGCACACCAACAAGCGCGCCAACGTCTCGGGCCGCGCCCGTCTGGCCGACAGCTCCGACATCTGGGACATCGCCCGCAGCGTCCTCATGATGGGCCGCGACAAGAACAGCGAAAAGCTCTACCTCAGCCACGAGAAGAGCAGCTACTCCGCCCCGGCCCGGACGGCCCTGCTCCACATCGAGCAGGCGCAGGTGGAGGGCGTGAAGACAGCCGTGGCCGTCTTTGACAGCCGCACCGACAAGAAGGACGCCGACTTCGTGGAGGAGCGCCGCGCCCGCACCGCCCAGACGAAAGAGGATACCGCGCAGGCCATCCTCAACGTGCTGGCCGAGAGCAAGCTGGGGAGTATGCCCAGCACCCAGCTCCGGGCGGAGGTGATGAAGGAGATGGGGTGCAGCGATAGGACATATACTCGAGCATACGGTGAGCTTGTGAAATCGGGTGAGGTAGTGAAACGACAGATAATTCAAAAAGATGGCGGACATAGTTGGTTCAGCTATCTTCCACACTGTGGTGGATTAGATGGCAAAGTGGCTATTTAATAATATATCTACGTTATATTTTGCCAGTTTGCCAACTTGGCATTCTGCCCCTTTTGGCAAAGTGGGGTCAGAGTGCCAGCTGATTGGCAGATTGCCACCTTGGCAAAGTGCGTTTTTGCACGATGATATGTCACTATTTTCCCACTTTGCCAGATACCCCGCCCCTCTCGGAGCAGCCGTATTTCCCGAAACCTGCGTGAATCGCCCCAAAACCTGCGCGAATGGCCGTTGCAACTGCGGCGGGGACGGGTTATAATGGAAGTATCAAAAACACCCAAGAAAAAGGAGGATACGACCATGAAACTGAAAAAGCTCCTTGCCCTCGCCCTTGCGGGCGTGCTGATGCTGGCCCTGCTCACCGGCTGTTCCGGCGGTGCCAGCGGGACAGAAGAGGACAGGCTCGTCGCGGAGGCCGTCGCCGACATCTTCAAGGGAAACTCCCAAAACGTCGAAGTCTCTTACAGCGTCCCCGCGCTGACCCGCACCATCCGGCCCGCGTTCACCCCGGACCGGTTCCAGAAGACCCCAGAGGGAATCATCTGCGGGCTGGACAAGAACTTCCCCATAGACGCCGGTCAGACGCTGGAAGGCTTCCTGAGAGACAGCCTGAAAGCCTACGAGCAGAGCAATTTCGTGAGCTTTGTTGCTTTCGACTCCACCGGGATGAGCGCCCTTCAGCAGGTAGAGCGGTTCTCCAGCGGTGCGCCGGTGGTCGGGGTGTACTATAAAGATGTGTCGCCCACGGTCAATACCAAGCTGCGTGTCGGCGTCTGCCATAAGACCGTCGATGGCCGGGAATACTGCTTGGTGGTCGTTGTCCGGGCCCGATGATGCGCTTGTAAACTTTCTGTGCAACGCTTGACTTTTGCGGGGAATCGCATATAATAAAAGTGATAAAGGTAGAAGCAAATAGTCCATTGGCTCACCCAAAAGGAAAGACCCCCTCCCGGAGCTGCAATCTCCGAAAGGGGGTCCTTTTTAGTGCTTACGGCCCGTCAGCCATCCGTCAAGCCACTTGCAGATATAGTAAGAAGCTACATTTGCTGCGACGGACAGGATAAATGTGGAAATATACGCCATTGGGCAACACCTCCCTTCCCATAAAACTGGGCGGGGTAGGCCGCAGGACAAGTATAACACAGTTTCCAACAAAAAGATACATAAATAAATAGACTCCTGTCGGGCTATACTACTCCCAAAGAGATGAAAGGGAGCGTAACGCTTATGACACAGAGACAAAAAGCTCTTCTGAGCTGTGCCGTGGCGGCGGCACTGCTGCTGTCCGGCTGCCGCAAAGGCAACAGCGATTCCGGCAGCATGAGCAGTTCGAACGCCATGTCCGGCTCGTCCGGCAGCGCCAGCACCACCCAGACCGGCGGCTGGAAGACCGGCCTCGGCATCCTGACCGAGGCTTCCGATGAGGCCCGCACCGGCACCATCCATACCATCGCCGCCGCCGTCCTGCTGGACGGAGACGGCAAGCTGGCCGACGTGATGCTGGATGAGCTGGAAGTGGAAGTTACCGCCGACGGCAAAGGCGTCGTCACCATGCCCACCGACTACCGCACCAAGCGCCAGAAAGGGGACGACTACCCGCTGGCAGCGGCATCTTCGCTGAAAAAGGGGTGGGCCGAGCAGGCCGATGACTTCGCCGACTACCTCACCGGCATGACGCCCGAGCAGGCATCCATGCTGGAAACGGATAAGGACGGCAAGGCTGTGGACGCCGACCTGCTGTCCGGCTGCACTATCCGGGTGGATAAGTACCGCGACGCCGTGGCGAAAGCCTGCACGAATGCGTCCGCCCTCGGCGCGGCGAAGGGCGACCGGGTGAGCCTCGGTGTGGAGGCGGAGAATGCCTCTTCGGACATCACCGCCACCGACGACAAGGATGTGAACGCAGAAGTTGACCTTACCGTCGTGGCCCTGACTCTGGATGCCGATGGCCGTGTGACAAGCGCCATCGGCGACATGGCAGAGCCTGCGCTGACCATCGCGGCAGACGGCGGCGTCACCGCCCCGGACACCGTCCGCTCCAAGCTTGAGCTGGGCGACAGCTACGGGATGCGGAACGCATCCAGCCTTGGCAAGGAGTGGTACGAGCACAGCGAGGGCTATTGCAGCTACCTCAAGGGCAAGACTGAGAAAGAGGTGGCGGACATCCCTGCCGACGGCTCGGACGCCGACCTCGCGGCCCTCTGCACCATCTCCATCGACGCCCTGCAAAAGGCCGCAGGGGATGCGTTTGAGAATGCGTCATTATAAATTGAACGGAAAGTCTGACCGTCACCGTGAGGTGGCGGTTTTCTTTTTGTCCTTTGTACAAATACACCGAAAACCCGATCGGAAAGGGGCGGTCTGCGGGCAAAACGCGAAAAAATCGGTTTTCCTCTTGCAAAACGGGGCAAAACGCGCTATTCTATAGTCACAGTTTAACAATTTAGCATGGTAAAGCGGTAAAACGAAGCGTCGCTTCTGCTGAATCTGAGGGAGGAAATTACAACATGAAACGTCTGGTCTCTGCTTTTCTGGCCGGTGCGATGGCACTGAGCCTTGCCGCCTGCGGCGGTTCTGCATCCACTTCTACGGCTGCTTCTTCTGCCGCCGCCTCTGCCGCCCCGGCAAGCTCCGTGGCCGCTGACAGCGACCTGGCTTACATCCAGTCCAATGGCAAGATGGTCATCGGCTACACCGTGTATGAGCCGATGAACTACACCGACGCCGACGGCAACTTCACCGGTTTCGATACCGAGCTGGCCACCGCTGTCTGTGAGAAGCTGGGTGTCGAGCCGGAGTTCGTGGAGATCAACTGGGACACCAAGGAGACCGAGCTGGCTGCAAAGAGCATTGACTGCATCTGGAACGGCCTGACCCTGACCGATGACCGCGAGGAGAACATGGCCTGCACCAAGCCCTACGTCAAGAACGCCCAGGTCGTCGTGGTGAAGGACGGCACCGACTACACCTCCACCGCCGACCTCATCGGCAAGACCGTGGTGGCCGAGGCCGGCTCTGCCGGTGAGACCACCATCACCGAGAACGCCGACCTGTCTCAGGCTGATTTCATCTCCAAGGCTGTTCAGACCGACTGCCTGATGGAAGTCGCCGCCGGTACCGCTGACGCCGCCATCCTCGACCTGACTCTGGCTTCTGCCATGATCGGCGAGGGTACCGACTACGCAAACCTTAAGATGGTGGATGAGCTGAACGTCGAGGAGTACGGCGTGGCCTTCCGCAAGGACAGTGACGTGGCCGAGGCTGTGGACAACGCTTTCGACGAGCTGAAGGCTGATGGCACCATGCAGACTCTGGCCGACAAGTACGGCCTGACTCTGGCTGAGTAACTTACATTATAAACGGATAGGTGTAGTGATTCTGTGACTGTGATTTTGGAGCGTCTGACCGGCGCATTCGCGCTCAACTGTGAGCTGTTCTTTCTGACCTTGCTGTTTTCGCTGCCGCTGGGCCTTGTGGTGGCCTTTGGCTCCATGAGCCGGTGCGCACCGCTGCGGGGCGTCGTCAAGACCTTCGTGTGGGTCATCCGCGGCACGCCGCTGATGCTCCAGATCATCGTCATCTACCTTGGCCCCGGCCTGCTGGGCATGACCAACCCCTGGCCCTCCGGCTCTTCGGGCCGTCTGGTGGCGGCGGTGGTGGCGTTCGCCATCAACTACGCCTGTTACTTCTCTGAGATCTACCGCGGCGGCATCGAGGCTGTGCCGAAAGGCCAGACCGAGGCCGGTCAGGTGCTTGGCATGACCAAGAGCCAGATCTTTTTCAAGGTCACGCTCCTGCAGGTCGTCAAGCGCATCCTGCCCCCGATGGGCAACGAGGTCATCACGCTGGTGAAGGATACCTCGCTGGCGAATGTCATCGCCAATAAGGAGATCATCATGATGGCAAAGGAGTACAGCGCCAAAGGCCTCATCTGGCCGCTGTTCTCCACCGCGATCTTCTTCCTCGTCTTTGTCGGCGCACTCACCCTGCTGCTGGACTGGGCCGAGAAAAAGATGGACTATTTCCGCTGCTAAGGAGGATACTGAATTATGGCATTACTCGAAGCCTCTGGCATCGGGAAGAATTTCGGCGAGACGAAAGTTCTCAAGGACATCTCGCTCACACTGGAACAGGGCGAGGCGCTGGCGATCATCGGCTCGTCCGGCTCGGGCAAGACGACGCTGCTGCGCTGCCTGAACTTCCTTGAGCGTCCCGACACCGGCGTCATCAGGGTGAACGGCGAGACCATGTGGGACGCCGCCGACCCTGCCACCCAGCGGGAGAGCGAGGTGCGGAAAAAGCGCCTCCACTTCGGCCTCGTGTTCCAGAACTTCAACCTCTTCCCCCAGTACACCGCGCTGGAAAACGTGATGCTGGCGGGGGAGCTTCTGGCGAAGGAGCAGCCCGACTACAAGGCCAACAAAAAGGCCATCCACGCCCAGCTGGAAGCACAGGCCCGTGACCTGCTGGCCCAGATGGGCCTGTCGGAGCGGGCGGGACACTATCCCCACCAGCTCTCCGGCGGTCAGCAGCAGCGGGTGGCCATCGCCCGCGCACTGGCGCTCCACCCGGACATCCTCTGCTTCGATGAGCCCACCAGCGCCCTTGACCCGGAGCTGACCGGCGAAGTCCTCCGTGTCCTGCGTGACCTCGCCGACCGAAAGACCACCATGATCATCGTCACCCATGAGATGCACTTCGCCCGGGACGTGGCCGACCGCATTATGTTCATGGACGGCGGCGTCGTGGTGGAGGAAGGCCCGGCCCGCCAGCTCATCGACCACCCCCAGGAGGAACGCACCAAGCAGTTTTTGGCGCACTACTCTGAATAAGACAGGCTATGGCCCTCCCCGCTCGGGAGGGCTTTTTTGCGCCATTCACGCCGAAAACACCACGATTCGCGCAGTTTTTATTTACATCATCCGGCTTTTTTGGTAAACTTGCATCAGAAAAGGCTGATTCTTCAAAAGACGAACAGACCAAAGGAGGATAGACTATGAGACTGAAAAGCGCACTCCGGCGGGGCGTGGCCGCCGCCGTCATCGCGGGCATTGTGGTGAGTTCCGGCATCCCGGCCTATGCGGCCCGGTGGGACATCGCCAACGGCGACATCACCGTGAAAGCGGGCGACGCCGAAGGAAAGAACAAGGTCTCACAGGGCGAGACCATCGACAAGGATGACACCAACACCGTCATCACCGGCGAGTCGGATAAGAACACCGTCACCATCGACACCTCCAAGGGCAACGTGGACGTCACCTTCGACGACCTGAAGATCGACGTCAGCGGCAAGGCCGAGGGGGATGGCAGCGGTGACGGCCCTGTCCGGGAGAGCAAAGCCGCCGTCACCGTGCAGGGCGACCACGATGCGACCATCGAGCTGGACGGTGACAACGAGCTGAAGAGCGGCGGTTATAATGCGGGTCTTGAGAAGAACGAACACGAGTCGAAAGGCACTCTGACCATCAAGGACGACAACGATACCAAAGGCGCGCTGACCGCTGAGGGCGGCTTCGGCGGCGCAGGCATCGGCGGAGGCATCGAGAGCACCGGCAGCAACATCACCATCCGGGGCGGCGCGGTCGAGGCTGTGGGCGGGAGCAACGCGGCAGGCATCGGCGACGGAGCAGGCCGCGCGTCGGACGACACCGACGACCCGAACCCGGGAGACCTCTACATCTGCGGCGACGCCGAGGTGACGGCCAAGGCGGGAAGCCAGATGACGGACGCCAAGGCCCCGGCCATCGGCGGCAGCTACGGCGAAGTACCCACGGAGAACCTTTCTGACGATGAACATAAGGTGACGGGAGGACGGCTGACCCGTCTGAACGCGGACGGCACCGTGATGGAGGGGATGGGCTACGACTACACCTCCACCCCCAAGCCCCAGCCGGACGACGACGAGGACGACGATGATGATGACGTCCCGCCCCCGGTGCAGGAGAACGCCCCCGAACCCCTGCCCGGCGGCATGGTGGTGGGCGGCTTCTTTTCCAGCCGGGTCACCATCCAGCGGTGGGATTCTGCTTTGGCCATTATTGAGAGCACCGACCCCATGGTCGGCAGCGTAAAGGCCGGCGACGCCGGAGAGGTCCTCACCCCGGGGGGTGTGGTGCTTATTGAGAGCGCCGCCCCCCGCTCCACCGTTACCACCGACATCTCCAGCCTCCGGGAGGACGGCGTGGAGGACATCTTCTTCCGCTATGAGGACACCATGACCCACTATAGCGTGGACAAGATGGCCGACGCGGCGGGCGAGGACGCTGACGTGGAGCTGAAGCAGAACAGGGAGGACATCAGCCTCCGGCTGGACGGCGAAACGCGGGACGACCTGTCGGAGCGCTATCTGGAGTGGGTGCCGGTGCAGACGCCAGAGCCGCAGGAGTGGCTGATATTGACCCACGAACTCGCGAAAAAAAGGGACGACCTCCCGAGTTTGGATTGGTGGCTCGAGCCTGAGAGAGAGGAAACGGTAGAGCAAAAAACGAGTGAAGAGCTCAGACGTGAACTCGACGAATTACTGAAACAAGAGCGGGAGATGATGGACTTCCAACTCGCGAAAAAAAGGGACGACCGCCCGAGTTTGGATTGGTGGCTCGAGCCTGCGAGAACGGAAACGCCGAGAATCGGGCTTGAGGAGTCCCTGAAACAGCTGGCTTCCCGATATGAGGACACCGCTCCCGAGGAGGATAAGCCACGGCTTTTCCTGCTGGAAACCACCGTCCCGGATGGCACAAAGTATACCAATCTGTTGGAGAGTGACCTGCGGAGCTATACCGACCGTGGTGACGACTGGGACGACCTGCCGGATACCCAGGGTGAGATAAAGCTCTGGATACCGGAGGACTTGGGGCAGCCCAAAGAAATAAGCATCTCAAAGGAGAGCCTCTGAGCCGCAGCGACGGCATTGCATGATACACAAAACGAAAGGAGATGTACGATGAGACTGAAGAGCGCACTCCGGCGGGGCGTGGCCGCCGCCGTCATCGCGGGCATCGTAGTGAGCTCCGGCATCCCGGCCTATGCGAAAACATGGGACATCGCCGACGGCGACATTACGGTCAAAGGTGCGAGCGATGAAAGCGGAAACTATAACAATGTCAAGCAGGGTGAAAAGGATTTCGAGAAGGATGAGGGGGAGACCGTCATCACCGGCGAGTCGGATAAGAACACCGTCACCATCGACACCTCCGAGGGCAACGTGGACGTCACCTTCGACGACCTGAAAATTGACGTCAGCGGCAAGACCGAGGGGAACGTCAGCGACGAGACCGAGGGGGACGTCAGCGGTGACAGCCCAGTCGATGCGGGCAAAGCCGCCGTCACCGTGCAGGGTGACCACGATGCCGCCATCGAGCTGGACGGCGCCAACGAGCTGAAGAGCGGCAGCCACAATGCGGGCCTCGAGAAGAATGGCCATGAGTCCTCCGGCAAGCTGACCATCAAGGACGACAACGACACCAAAGGCTCCCTCACCGCCGAAGGCGGCGAAGACGGCGCAGGCATCGGCGGCGGCTACGAAAGCGGTGCCGGAAACATCGAGATCACCGGCGGCACGGTAGAAGCCGTGGGCGGCGAGGGTGCTGCCGGTATCGGCGGCGGTGTGTACGGCTCGGGCCGCGACATCGAAATCTCCGGCGGCAAGGTGTCGGCCACGGGCGGCAGCTACAGCGGCGACCCCCGCCCCGGCGCGGCAGGCATCGGCGACGGCGCGGGTGCGTGGTCTGAGATAGCCCCGGATGCGCCGCCCAGCAATCCCAATCACATCATCATCTCCGGCGACGCTGAGGTGGAGGCCAAGGCAGGCGCAAGCACCGGCGGCAAAACTGCGGCCATCGGCGGCGGCATGGTCGGCGAGATCTCCAATGACGCCCTCTCCAGCGGCCACAACGGCAGTCTGACCCGCTACGACTCCGACGGGAAGAAGATGGAGGACTACAGCTACGACCGGCGGACGCCCTCCCAACCGGAGCAGCCGGACAAGCCGGAGCAGCCGGACAAGCCGGAGCAGCCGGACAAGCCGGAGCAGCCAGACAAGCCGGAACAGCCAGACAAGCCGGAACAGCCCGATGATACCGAGGACGACGAGGACGACGACGAGGACGACGCTCCAAGCGTGCAGGTCGGCGAGGTGCCGGGCCGTGTGAAGCAGATGTACGAGACCGTCGGCGTGATCACCCATCTGGATGGCACACAGGAGCTTGGTAATGTGGCCACGGCGGAGTATGACCCGGTCAACAAGGTCCTGAGCTTCGATGCCCACGGCACACTCTTTCGGATGACAGGCGACTCGCTGCGGGAGCTTGCAAAGGAGGTCCATGAGCTTCGCATCCGGTTCCTTGATGGGGAAGGACGGGAGATGGAGGCGGTCATTCCGCTGGCCCGGATCAAAGATCTGGTCGGCGTGAATGGCGCATTCGAACTCGAGCTGTCCCATGAGGGGCGTTATCAATTCCATGTTGTCGGGCAGACGGGATATGATAGAAAAACATTCTCGGATGAGACCGCCCTGCGCCGAAACGGCAAGGAACTGGTCCTCGTGTACCGCGTTGGCGATGAGGAGCAGAAAGCGCAGGAGACTGCCCGGGTGGAAGAGGCGATCGCCCGCCGCAAGCAGGAGAAAGAGCAATGGGGAACGGTCCTCTCCGGTCGAGAAAGCAGCTCCCTGAGCGGACTGCCCGAGCTGACTCAGCCGGGAACGGGTGCCGTCGGTGACCTCAGCGGGCTGACGACTCTCTCGCCGGACAGCCTTACCACGGCCCCGCAGCCGAAGCAGCCCGCCTCCGACCAGACGGTGTGGAAGACATTTACCAGTAACATCGTGAAGCTCGTGGGCGGGAAGCAGGACAGCAAGAAGGAGGACCCGGCCCCCTCCGTCGGTGACCTCAGCGGCCTCCCGACTCTCTCGCCGGACAGCCTTACCACGGCCCCGCAGCCGGAAGCAAGCGCCCAGCAGCCGGAAATAAGCGTCCAGCGGCCGGAGACAAGCACCCAGCAGCCGGAAACAGGCGGATGGGTAACGGACAGTCAGGGTGACTGGATGTGGAAGCCGGGCAAGGATGGCGGTCCGCCGCCGGATTTGAGAGGAGATTGGGAGACGAGAAAATGGATAAGGGTCAGTCAGCCGCCGGATTGGGAAGGAGATTGGAAGACAAGAAAATGGGTAAGGGTCAGTCAGTCGCCGGATCTTGCTTGGTGGAATTCCTTTTATGACTCCATACGGAAGTACGATTATGAAGGCTGAGAGGGAGTGCAGCAGGAGGGCCCTGCTCACAGGCAGCCTTGCCGCTCCACTGCGCACAATCACCAAAAACCGCCGATAGAAAATAGCAATGTTGTACGAAGAAATCTGAGAAAAACCCCTTGCAAAATCACGATAAGCTGAGTATAATACCATTCATGAAACGCAAAACGTCCTGCCCCTCGTCCGGCAGGGCGTTTTTGTCGGTAAAGATCCGGCAAAGAAATGTTAAGTGACCGCCCGGGGAGGGGCTTTGTATGACAAAAGACATGACACAGGGCAGCCCGCTCAAGCTCATCCTTGCCTTTGCGGTGCCGCTGATGCTGGGCAGTCTGTTCCAGCAGTTCTACAATCTGGCCGATACCATCATCGTGGGCCGTTTCGTGGGCGTGGATGCGCTGGCGGCGGTGGGCAGCGTGGGCGGCCTGAACTATCTGGTGCTGGGCTTCGTCAACGGCATCGCCTGCGGCTTCTCCATCCCCATCTCGTGGACCTTCGGCGCGAAGGATTACAGAGAGATGCGGCGCTACACCGCCAATACCGTCTGGCTGAGCCTCTTTTTCGCCGTCGTGCTCACGGTGGTGACGGTGGCCCTGACCCGGGCGGTGCTGGTCTGGACCAACACCCCCGACAACATCATCGACATCGCGGACATCTACATCCGCACCATTTTCTGGGGCATCCCCTTCACCCTGCTGTACAACGTCACCAGCGCCCTCATGCGCGCGCTGGGCGACAGCAAGCGGCCTCTCTATTTCCTGCTGGTGGCCAGCGTGCTGAACATCGGCCTCGACCTGCTCTGTATCCTCATCTTCCGGATGGGGGCGTTCGGTGCGGCCTTCGCCACCGTGTTCAGTCAGGCGGTGGCGGGCATCGGCAGTCTCATCTACATCGGCCGCCACTACCCGGAGCTGAAATGGAGCAGGGAAGAGGGCCGTCTGAGCGCCAGCCACTGCCTCAAGCTCTGCAACATGGGCATCCCTATGGGCCTGCAGTGCAGCATCACCGCCATCGGCAGCGTCGTGCTGCAGGGCGCGGTGAACGGTCTGGGCAGCAGCATCGTGGCCGCGCAGACCGCAGGCAGCAAGGCCGCCCAGTTCCTCTCGGTGCCGCTGGAGAGCATCGGCACCGCCATGACCACCTACGCCAGCCAGAACATGGGTGCTCACGACCTCAAGCGTGTGAACCGGGGCGTCAATACCGCGCTGGGAATTGGCTGCGTCTACAGTGTGGCATCCTTCCTCATCCTGCGTGTGCTGGATGTGCCGCTCATCAGCCTCTTCCTCGAGAGCAGCGAGGTGGAGATCATGGCGAATGCCCGCAGCTTCATCTTCTGGAACAGCGTGTTCTACATCCCGCTGGCCGTCCTCATCATCTACCGCTACACCATCCAGGGCCTGGGCTATTCCGGCCTTGCCATGTTCGCGGGCGTGGCCGAGATGGTCGCCCGTGCCATGGTGGGCTTCTGGTTCGTGCCGCTCTGGGGCTACTTTGCGGCCTGCATCGCCAACCCTGTGGCATGGTTCTTTGCCTGCTTCTTCCTCATCCCGGCGTACTTTGCAGTGCGCAATCGGCTGATGAAAGAAAATGCATATGGGGTGGGGGATTAAACCTCGCCTACAGCTCCCCTTCGGGGGAGCTTTTGTTGTATTTACAAATCCCCCCAAAACCGCTATACTATATATAGTTGTGTCAAAACGAGGAGGCGGGACGATGGAGCAGGAGCTGGAACGGCTGGAAGGCACGGTAGAGGACATCATCTACCTGAACGAGGACAACGGCTACACCGTGTTCGAGGTGTCGGGCGGCGGTGTCGTCACCGTTGTGTGCGGCGTGGTGGGAGAGCTCCACGCCGGTGAGAGCGTCGTCTGCCGGGGCAGGTACGAGAACCACGCCACCTATGGCCGACAGTTCCACGCACAGGAGTGCGAGACGGATATGCCCAAAGACCTCGAGGCCGTCTACGCCTTCCTCGCCAGCCGGTCGCTGCCCTACATCGGGGCTCGGACGGCGGATAAGATCATTGACAAATTCGGCGCGGCGGCGCTGGAAGTTATCGCCAACGACCCCGCCCAGCTCACCCTCATCCCGGGCATCTCGGCGGACAAGGCCGACCGCATCCAGCAGGAGTTCAAGCGGATGTTCGGAATGCGGGAGCTCATCGCCTATCTGGCTCAGTTCGAGATCAGCCCCCGCCGGGCGATGGAGGTCTTCCGCACCTTCGGGCCGGGGGCCATGCAGGCCATCCAGCAGAACCCCTACCTGCTGTGCGGGGAGCCGCTGCAGCTGGACTTCCGCCATGCCGACAGCATCGCCCAGTATTATCAGATGGCAGGGGACTGCGCCCAGCGGCTGGAAGCCGCCCTTCTGCGCACCCTGCGCCACAACGCCGGCAATGGCCACACCTGTCTGCCCCGGGCGCAGCTGCTGGAAACGGCATCGAACTTCATCCACCAGCCCCCCGAAAAGCTGGCGGCGGCGCTGGACAGCTGCATCCAGACCGGGAAACTGGCGGTGCGGATGTTCGACGGAACACCGTATATTTATCTGCCGGATCTGCTGGCCGCAGAGCAGGACATCGCCGACCGTCTGGCCATGCTGACCAAGCGCGGGAAGCAGACGGCCCACGGCCTCGACAAGAACATCCAAATACTGGAACTGGCGCAGGGCTTTGCTTACGCGCCGCTCCAAAAAGAAGCCATCCGTAAGGCCATGACCGAGAACTGCCTTGTCCTCACCGGCGGCCCCGGCACCGGCAAGACCACCACGGTCAACGCCATCCTGCAGCTGCTCGAGAACGAGGCCGAACGGGTAGCCCTCTGCGCTCCCACAGGCCGCGCCGCCAAGCGTCTGAGTGAGCTGACGGGCCGGAAAGCCTCCACCATCCACCGTCTGCTGGAAGTGGACTACACCGGCGGCGTGGTCAGCTTCATCCACAATGACAAGAACCTGCTCAAGTGCGACGTCGTTATCCTCGACGAGATGAGCATGGTGGACGTCAAGCTGTTCCAGGCCCTCATTGCGGCACTGCGGTACAGCTGCCGTATTATTATGGTAGGCGACGCCGACCAGCTGCCCAGCGTCGGCCCGGGCAATATCCTCGGCGAGATCATCCGCTCCGGGCTGGTGCCGACGGTCTGCCTCAACGAGATATTCCGGCAGGCCGCTCAGAGCCTCATCGTGGAGAACGCCCACCACATCATCTCAGGTGAACCGCTGAAAAAGGGCGGAAAGACGGACGATTTCTTCTTCCTCGAAGCCGACGGCGACGCGGCCCAGAAGCTGGTCTGCGACCTTGTGACCACCCGTCTGCCCCGCAGCTACCAGTTCGACCCGGTGAAGGATATTCAGGTGCTCTGCCCCACGAAGCTCGGCCCCACCGGCACCCAGGCCCTCAACGCGGAGCTACAGGCCATGCTCAACCCGCCCAGGAAGGGCAAGCCGGAGCTGCAGAGCGCGGCCCGGGTCTTCCGGGTGGGGGACAAAGTGATGCAGGTGCGCAATAACTACGAGATAACGTGGCAGCGCATCGGCGGGGAACAGGGTGTGGGTGCCTACAACGGCGACATCGGCATCGTGGAGTCCATCGACGTGCGCAGCCGCTCCATGGTGGTGCGGATGGACGACCGGCGGCTGGTCTACCCGGCGGAGAACCTCAACGAGCTGGAAATTGCGTATGCCATCACAGTACACAAAAGCCAGGGCAGCGAGTTCCCGGCGGTCATCCTCCCGGCGGCGCAGGTGCCGCCCCGCCTGTGCTACCGCAACCTCTTCTACACCGGCGTCACCCGCGGGCGGAAGCTCTGCATCGTGGTGGGCCGGCGGGACGTGGTGAACCGGATGATGTCCAACATCCGCCAGAACCTGCGCTACAGCGGCTTGGCCGCCCTGCTGGCCCAGGCTCTGCCCCCGGAGCAGGAGAACCTTTAAGGGTTTCTTTTTGGATACACCTGTGTTATACTATAATGTGTTTTGATGACCCGCGCCCGGAGATGGGCGATGGAAATAGAGAATGGGCAGCAGAGAAAGGAAATATCACAACTATGGCACAGAACGACATCGGTATCGATCTTGGTACGACGACCATCATCATCGCGCAGGAGGGGCAGGGCGTCGTGCTCAACCAGCCCAGCGTGGTGGCGGTGGATACCCGCAAGAACTGCGTGCTTGAGGCCGGCGACAAGGCCCTTGCAATGGTGGGCCGCACGCCCAACTACATCTCCGCCATCTTCCCGCTGAAGGATGGCGTCATCAGCGACCACACCATGACCCGGGAGCTCATCTGCCGCTTCGTCAATCAGGTCTACAGCTCCCACATGGTCAAGCCCCGTGTGGCCGTCTGCGTGCCTGCCGCCATCACCGGCATCGAGAGCGACGCTGTGGTGGAGGCCGTCATGGCTGCCGGTGCGCGTCAGGTCTACCTCATTGATGAGCCTATCGCCGCAGCTCTCGGCTCCGGCATCGACATCACCGTGCCGGATGGCCGGATGATCATCGACATCGGCGGCGGCACCACCGACATCGCCGTGCTGAGCCTCGGCGGCAAGGTCAAGGCCACCAGCGTCCGCGTGGCCGGCAACCACTACGACGAAGAGATCCTGAAGTTTGTGCGCAACAAGTTCAGCATCGCCATCGGCCAGCGCACCGCTGAGAACCTGAAAAAGAACGTGGCCTGCTGCCCCCAGAAGGCGGATTTCAACGAGACCATGGAGATCAAGGGCCGCAGCCTGCTCACCGGCCTGCCCGTGCGCGTCAATGTCTCCACCTCCGACCTCTACGAGCCGGTTATGCGCCTGAGCGAGCAGATCGGCACCGCCGCTCATCAGGTGCTGGAGAAGACTCCTCCGGAGCTGGCCGGCGACATCTACCGCAACGGCGTCGTCCTCACCGGCGGCGGCGCACAGCTCCACGGCCTGCCTGAGTACCTGAGCCAGGAGCTGAAGGTGGAAGTGACCGTCTCGCCTGACCCCGTCAACTGTGTCGCGCTGGGTACGGCCATGAGCCTGCGTCTGGGCGACAAGCTGGAGACCGGCTTCATGGACGCCACCCCCCGCATGGGCCGCCGCTGAGAGAGAAGTGCTGTTCACAGAACCGTGAAAAACAATATGATTTTTGTTCATAGTTGTTGAATCGACCCGGAAAATATTGTATAATATCTTCAAATCGCTTTTTGCCGCCCGCCCCCCGGGCGGCAAAGAAAAAAGTAAATAGGAGGAAGACCATGGATTTAGGTTATGATGTGATCGTTACCATAACCGGTATTGTGCTGGTGTTTCTGATCCTCGTCCTGCTGATGGCCATCATCACGCTGGAGGGCAAGATCTTTGACGCCATGAACGGCAAGAAGGCAGCTGCCAAGGCTGCTTCTGCTGCAAAACCGGCTGCTCCTGTGAAACAGGCCGCTGCGCCCGCTCCTGCAAAGGCTGCTGCCCCGCAGGTCGAGGCCGGCATCCCCGGCGACGTTGTGGCAGCCATCATGGCAGCCATCTACTCTATGGGCAACGGCAAGTATGTGCTGAAGGCAGTCCGCCGCGGCAAGAATGGCTGGGGCAAGGCTGGCGTCAACGACACCACCGCACCCTTTTAACACAGGAGGAAAAACATGACTCAGTTTATTGAGACTCTGGTCGGTATTTTCCAGAGTTCCGGTTTTGCCAAGTTCGGTGAGCCGGGCGGCTGGCTGTACGCAGTGATGATCTGCGTAGGCTGCTTCCTGCTCTACCTCGCTATCGTCAAAGAGTTCGAGCCTCTGATCCTGCTGCCCATGGCTTTCGGCATGATCCTGGCCAACCTCCCCGGCAGCGGCGTCATCCATATGCAGTACTTTGTCGGTGACGGCCTCGAGCACCCGATGTGGGTCGAGATCCTGAACAACGGCGGTCTGGCCGATATGCTCTACATGGGCGTCAAGCTGGGCATCTACCCGCCGCTGATCTTCCTCGGCATCGGCACCATGACCGACTTCGCACCCCTGATCTCCAACCCCAAGAGCCTGCTGCTGGGCGCTGCCGCTCAGTTCGGTATCTTCGGTACTTACATGGGCGCTCGTCTGCTGGCCGCTACCGGTCTGGTGGACTTCACCCAGAAGCAGTCTGCTGCTATCGCCATCATCGGCGGCGCAGACGGCCCCACCGCTATCTTCGTCACCTCCCGTCTGGCTCCTGAGCTGCTGGGCTCCATCGCCGTCGCGGCCTACAGCTACATGGCTCTGGTGCCTGTTATCCAGCCGCCTATCATGAAGGCTTTGACCTCCAAGAAAGAGCGTACCGTCGTGATGAAGCAGCTGCGCACCGTGACCAAGACCGAGAGGGTCATCTTCCCCATCATGGTCACCATCATCGTTTCCCTCATCGTGCCGGATGCCGCCGTTCTGGTCGGTATGCTGATGCTGGGTAACCTGATGAAGGAGTGCGGCGTGGTAGACCGTCTGAGCAAGACGGTGCAGAACGAGCTGATGAACATCGTGGTGATTTTCCTCGGCCTCACGGTCGGCGCTACGGCTACGGCCGAGGCGTTCCTGAACTTCCGTACGCTGGGGATCCTCGTGCTGGGCGTCGTGGCGTTCGCCATGGGTACGGCCGGCGGCCTGTTGCTGGCCAAGCTGATGAACGTATTCAGCAAGGACGGGAACAAGATCAACCCGCTGATCGGTTCGGCAGGCGTTTCGGCAGTCCCGATGGCTGCCCGCGTATCGCAGACCGAAGGCCAGAAGGAGAACCCTTCGAACTACCTGCTGATGCACGCCATGGGGCCCAACGTGGCCGGCGTGGTCGGTTCGGCCGTCGCCGCAGGTATCCTGCTGTCGTTCCTCGGCTAAGGGAACGCCCCGAAAAGAGAGGAGCGCGGATTTCGAAATCCACGCTCCTCTCTCTTTATTCCGGCTGCGACTCCCTGCGCAACCGTTCGGCCAGTTCGGGCATCCCGACGGCCGCCCGCTCGCGCAGATGAGTCAGCGGATTACGGATCGTCCGCACGTCGGGAGCGCCAGGGTCGACCAGATAGATCGGCACCCCGGGACGGACGTAATGCACCAGCGAAGCCGCCGGATAGACCGCCAGCGACGTTCCGACGACGATCAACACGTCGGCCGCCGCCGCAATCCGCACCGCATGGTCGAACTGGGGAACCGCCTCGCCGAAAAAGACGATATGCGGACGCAGCAGCGCCCCGTCGGGGGCCGTGGCATCCAACGGCTGTTCCCACCCTTCGATCGGAACGATCAACGCGGGATCGCGCGAGGAGCGGAGTTTCCGCAGTTCGCCGTGCAGATGCGTCACACGGGTCGAACCGGCGCGTTCGTGCAGGTCGTCTACATTCTGGGTGATGACCTCGACGTCGAAATCCGCCTCCAATCCCGCGATGGCCAAATGAGCCGCATTGGGACGGGCCGCCAGCATCTCGCGGCGGCGTTTGTTGTAAAATTCGATCACCAGCCGGCGATTGCGCGCCAGCGCCTCGGGCGTACAGACATCCTCGATCCGGTAATCGGCCCACAATCCGTCGGCATCGCGGAAGGTGGACAGTCCGCTGTCGGCACTCACGCCGGCTCCGGTAAAGACTACGACTTTTTTCATCTCGAATGATCGATTCGGCGGCATCCGCCGCATTCCGTCCATAAAGGTAGGCAAAATCCGGAAACGATCCAATGCCGTACTCGAAAAAGAGGCGCATATTTCCGTCGTACGACAGCCGATTCCGACACTCCCGAACCGAACATCCGATTCCGCCGCGATCGATCCCCAGGGATGAATTTACACTCCGTTCCGTCAGGCGGACTCCGCACGCACGCTCCGCCGCACCGATTCGTCGACGCGCTCCATCCTCAGCAAACGACATCTTTCCGGTGCGAAACCGCCGCCGCCACCGGACGCCTCCTCAGCCGACAACGGTACTCTTCCGGAAGCCCCTCCGCAACCCTCTTCCGGAAAAAAGAGGCTGCGAAAAACGAAGCGAATGATCAATATGTCTGAAAAAATCGTTATTTTCGCTTATCATATTCATTCCACTTAATTCAGTTTTCATGATGAAAAGTCATCTCATTTTGCGGTTGCATCGGATAATTCTGATCGCCGCGCTGTTTTTGGCTGCATCTTGCAAAGAGGACGATACCTCCGTGCAACTGAAAGCTCCTCAAACCCTTACGGCAATCCCTTCCGAAACATCGCTCCTGATCGAATGGGGGGGGGTGGACGAAGCTGCCGCCTATGAACTGGAAGCCCGCAGCGACGACTACGCCTTCTCCACCCGTGTCGAAGACACCCGTTACGAGTTGACCGGACTCGAAGCATACACCGAATACGAGGTACGCATCCGCGCGCTGGTCGTTTCGGGCAACTACCTCGATTCGGAATGGAGCGCATGGGAGCGGTTCAAAACCCTCGACAAGACGATCGCCGACGAATTCGACGGAGGCAGCGGCACGGAAGAAGATCCCTACCTAATCGCACGGCCGTCGCAACTGGCCCTGCTGGCACAATGCGTCAACGAACAGACGGCCGGCTATTTCGAACCGGACGTCCACTACCTGCTGACGGCCGATCTCGATCTTTCCGGCTATGAAAACTGGACGCCGATCGGTACCGGCCCGCAAGACGGAAGGTATCCCTACGAGAATCCCGAGAAGGCATTCCAAGGCGTTTTCGACGGAGGCGGCCACACCGTGAACAACCTAAACGTCGCTTACACGGGTGCGACGACCTTCACGAGCGTCGGACTCTTCGGAGTGAACGACGGCACGATCAGGAATCTTCACGTCGCGGGCACAGTCTCCGCGACGACATCCTGCACCGACAAAAGCTATGTGATCGCCGGCGGCATCGTCGGTTTCAATATCATCGCCTACGAGGACGCCATGAACACCCGTCCGGGTTCGGGAGCCATCGAGCACTGCTCCTTCACGGGTTCGGTATCGGCATCGTGCGGCAACGACCCGACGGGCACGGCCGACGCAGGCGGCATCTGCGGCATGGCCGAGTCGGGAAACATCGACTTCTGCGAAACGACGCTCGACGCGGCACACACGATCAGAACCGAGGGCGGCGAAATCTCGATGACCGGCGGCATCGCCGGATCCATGAACGGCGGACGCATCTCCGCCTGTACCTTCACCGGTACGGGAGTTCTCGAAGCAGCCTTCAACACCGTCCCCGAAGGCTATTACGTCTATGCCCAAGCGGGCGGCATCGTCGGTTCGACCGCCGAGGCCTCGATCGAAAGCTGCACGGCGGATTTCGGCGGCTCGCTGCTCGTTCCGAAAGGCGGGGAAGCAACTTGCAACGCGGGCATCGTCTGCGGCAATTCCGGAAGTTCCATCACCGACTGTACCGCAAAATTTACGGGCGACGCCTCAATCGAGAGCAACGGCGCCATCAGCTTCGGCGGCGCTGTCGGATCGCTCTCCGGCGTCGGTGAATGCGCCGTCTCGCTCGTTTCGACCGAAATGGGTGGAACGGTGAAGATCGCCCAGGGCGACGAATATTCCGACGTACATGTCGGCGGTGTCTTCGGATCGGCTTCGAACGCTACGGCGTCGGCTTGCGACGCTCTCCTATCGGGCGACATCGAAATCTCTTCGAATGTCGCCGACGGCACGACCAACGTCAACGTGGGCGGTGTATGCGGCAAAAGCGGTATGCTGACGGCCGGCTGCCACGCCGAATGGACGGAGAGCGCACACGTGAAAATCGCCTCCGACCGGAGCAATTTCGGCGGCGTGACAGGCCTGACACAGGCTGAAAGCAACTATGCCTTCCTCGTCGGATGCTATGCCCTCTGCAAGGGCCGCGTAGAGATCGAGCCCAAGAACGGCACGGACTACACGGCCAACGCAGGCGGTATCGCCGGAACCTTCTCAGGCTACTCCATGATCTACCCCGTCGTCATGGAAATCCCTGCCTATATGGACGGTTGCTACGCCCTCGTCGAAACCGACTTTTCGCTCTCCGGCGGCACGGCCCGCGGCGTGGCCGGCGCATCGGAGGCCGCTCTGCTCAACGGCGTGTTCTGGGGGTCGACGCAAGACGGCGTCTCGGAGACGCTGCCCGACAGCAAGGCTTTCGCAAGTCTCGATCAGAGCGGTTTCGAAGCGGCAATCGCCGAGATGAACGACGCGATCGCCGCTTCGATGATGGCCCAACTCGTGCAGGTCGGCTACACGTACGATACGTCTCTGGGACATCCCGTCCTGACAGGCGCCCGCTGACCGGAGCATCCCCGACCTCCATTTATAAGTTCACCCCTGCCGGAAAATCCGACAGGGGTGAGCCCTTTTCAGAAACCGTGGAGCGGTTCCCTTTCAAATGCACGCTCGTCCCGAAAAACGGAACGTTCCGCGCATCAGTGCGTGAAGACACGCCCCTTCTGCTTGACCTTGGCTTCGTAATCCAGACGCGACTGCGTGGGATATTTCAGCTTTTCGAAGCCGGCGACGGCGTTGCCGATGTCGCTCAGCAGCATGTCGGCCATATCGCGCGACATTCCCTGACGAACGACCACGCGCATGACGACCAGCGAATCAATGTTCTTCGGCATCGTGTAGGCGGGAACCATCCAGCCGCTCTGTTGGAGTACGGCCTGCAAATCGTAGAGCGTCCATTTGGCCGTCTTGTCGTACTCGGGATTCATGTACCAGATGAAGAGCGGATTTTGCAGCTCCTTCGAATAATTTTCGAAACACTTCATCTTGCCGATCTGTTCATGGCAGTAGCAGGCTACGTCCATCGAATTCTGCTGCACCTCCTTGTAACCGTCGAAGCCCAGGCGGATGAAGTTGTAGTACTGACCCAGAATCTGCGCCGCAGGACGCGAGAAGTTGAGCCCTACCTGCGTGATGTTGGCGCCCAGATAGTTGACGCTGAACGACATCTCTTCGGGCAGATACTTCTTGTCCTTCCAGACGACCCAGCCCAGGCCCGGATAGACCAGTCCGTATTTGTGTCCCGACGTGGAGATCGACCACACCCATTTGAGGCGGAAGTCCCACTTCACCTCCGGATTGAGGAACGGCAGGATGAAACCTCCCGACGCCGCATCGACGTGGATCGGAATATCGTATCCCGTCTTCTTGTTGTAGGCGTCCAGCTCGCGGTCGAGCGCCTCGATGTCGTCGTTGAGTCCCGTCCACGTCACCCCGGCGATCGGCACGATGCAAATGGTGTTCTCGTCGCACATCGCCAGAGCGTCCTTCGGATCGAGCGTCGGCTTTTCGAGCGTGAGGGGCACCGTGCGCATCTCGATCTGCCACAACTGGCAGAACTTCTCCCAGACCACCTGGAAGGCGGAGCTCATCACCAGATTGGGTTTGTCGAAGGGTTTGCCCTCGGCCTTGCGTTTCGCGCGCCAGCGCAGCCAGGCCGCGACGCCGCCCAGCATACAAGCCTCCGACGAGCCGATTCCCAGCGCGCCGGTCTTCCACTCGGCCTTTTCGGGCGAATTCCACATGTTGGCGATGATGTTGATGCACCGTCCGCACATCACCGCCACACGCGGATACTCGGTCTCGTCGATGTAGTTGACGTTGATCGCCTCGTTCATCAGGCGCGTAGCGTATTCGTCCATGTAGGTGGTGACGAAAGTCGCCAGATTCAGACGCGGCTGCGTCTGGGGATAGGTCTCGTCCTTCACCATTTGGTAGGCGATCTCAGGTGTGGTTTTGTGCTGCGGAATGTTCTGCGTCGGAGCGGGAGTGAGCATCTTTTCCGATCCGAAGACAGCCGTCGTAGCATTGGCCCGTGTCTCTTGTTTCGTGTTCATAGCGGTAATGTGTTTAAAAATTACAAGGTGCGTAAATCCATAAACTATGCCACTCGGAGGCCATTTCCGAAGACCGGAGGGACCTCGTCGCCGAAAACACCTCTCTTCGGCTGCACCTTAAACACTTCGCCCCGACAGAATCGAACATGCGTTTGCTTCTGCGCTCGACTTTTCGTACTTTGGCTTGCGCCGTAGATACTCCGTCTCGGCAGAAACAAACATGCGTTTGCTTCTGCGCTCGACTTTTCGTATCTTTGACTGCGCCGAAGATAGGTCGCTCCGCAAAAACGCAAATAAATCTGCCTTCGCATCCGGCTTATTCGTACCTTTGGCTAACGTTATGAACGAAACATTCTCTCTTTTCCTCTGGGCGATGACCGTACTCGCACTCGCGGTGTTCGTCGCACTCCATTTCGTCGAAGCGGGATACGGCTACCTCTTCAACCGAAAATTCGGGCCGGGCATCCCCAACCGTATCGGATGGATGGCGATGGAGTCGCCCGTCTTCATCGCCATGTGCATCCTGTGGCTCTGCTCCGACCGTGCACTCGAAGCGGGACCGCTGGCACTTTTCATCCTCTTCCAGAGCCACTACCTGCAACGGTCCTTCGTCTTCCCACTGCTGATCCGCGGGAGGTCGCAGATGCCGCTGGGAATCGTTCTGATGGGGATGGTATTCAATACGCTCAACGCCCTGATGCAGGGCGGCTGGATCTTCTACGTCTCCCCCGCCGGCTACTACGACGGTTGGTTCGCACGTCCCTACATCTGGGTCGGCGGTGCGCTGTTCATCGCCGGCATGGTCATCAATCTCCGCTCCGACCGCATCATCCGCCACCTGCGCCGGCCGGGCGATACGCGCCACTACATCCCCTACGGCGGAATGTTCCGCTATGTCTCGTCGGCCAACTACTTCGGCGAACTGCTCGAATGGATCGGTTTCGCCGTCGCGTCGTGGTCATGGGCCGGCGCGGTATTCGTCGTCTGGACGTTCGCCAATCTGGCGCCGCGATCGGCCTCGCTCTACAAACGCTACGAGCAGGAGTTCGGCGAGGAGTTCACCTCGCTGCACCGCAAACGCATCCTTCCTTTCATCTATTGATTCCATGGAAAAAGAGTCGCTGTTGTTCACACCCTACAAATTAGGTCCCGTCACGCTGCGCAACCGCACGATCCGTTCGGCGGCATTCGAATCGATGGGCCGCGCCTACGGCCCCACCGAACAACTGAAAAACTACCACGTGAGCGTCGCCCGCGGCGGCGTGGGAATGACCACACTGGCCTACGCCGCCGTCTGTCGTAGCGGGCTGTCGTTCGAAAAACAGCTGTGGCTGCGACCCGAAATCGTCCCGGGACTGCGCGACATCACCGAAGCCGTCCACCGCGAAGGAGCCGCCGCATCGATCCAGATCGGCCATTGCGGCAACATGACGCACTACACCACGGCCGGACAGATTCCGATCGGTGCATCGTCGGGCTTCAACCTCTATGCCTACACCCCCGTGCGCGCCATGCGGCGCGACGAAATCCGACAGGTGGCCGCCGACTTCGGCCGTGCGGTGGATACGGCGTACGAAGCGGGATTCGACTGCGTGGAAGTACACGCAGGCCACGGCTACCTCATCTCGCAGTTCCTCTCGCCCTACACCAACCGCCGCCGCGACGAGTACGGCGGCTCGCTCCCGAACCGGATGCGCTTTCTCAGGATGTGTCTGGACGAAGTAATGGAAACGGCCGCCCGCCGGAACATGGCCGTACTGGTGAAACACAACATGGAGGACGGTTTCAAGGGCGGCATCGAAATCCCCGAAAGCCTCGAAATCGCCCGCGCGATCGAAACCTACGGCGTCGACGGCATCGTCCTCTCGTCGGGTTTCGTGAGCAAGGCGCCGATGGCCGTCATGCGGGGCATCATTCCGCTCTACACGATGAGTTACTACATGCAGTGGTGGCTGCGCATCTTCGTGCGGCTCTTCGGACGGTATATGATTAAACAATACCCTTTCGAAGAGTGCTTCTTCCTGGAAAACGCCAAAAAGTTCCGCGCCGAGCTGAAACTGCCACTGGTCTACGTGGGCGGGCTGGTGAGCCGCGAAGGAATCGAACGTGCGCTCGACAGCGGGTTCGAACTGGTGCAGATGGCCCGCGCGCTGGTCAACGATCCGGCTTTCGTCGACAAACTGCGCGAGGGCGACCGCTCGACACGCAGCGCGTGCGACCATCGCAACTACTGCATCGCCCGCATGTATTCGCTCGACATGCAGTGCTGCAAACACTGCCCCGACCTGCCGCGCAAGATCCGCGAAGAACTGGCAAAACTCCCGTAACGATGAAAAAGCACACGATCGCAACCGATTCGAAGACGGCGCTCGTGACGGGCGCCGCCCACGGCATCGGCCGCTGCTATGCCGAACGGCTGGCGGCAGCGGGCTACCGGCTGATTCTCGTCGACCGCGACGGCGGCACGCTCGACACCGCACGGCAGGAGTTGGCGGCGGCGCACGGCGTCACGATTGATACCCTTGTCATGGACATGGCGCGCATGGAGGCGTCGGAGGAGCTGTACGCCGCCGTCGCACGGCTGGGCGCCGAGGTGGAGGTACTCGTCAACAACGCGGGCGTCTTCTCCTATCTCGACATCCTCGCCACCCCCGTCGAACGGATCGAACGGATGATCCTGCTGCACGACCTGACGCTCTCGAAAAACTGCCGCGCCTTCGGGGCCGACATGGCGCAGCGCGGCAGCGGATACATCCTAAACATGTCCTCCTACTCGGTCTGGATGCCCTTCCCGGGCATGGCGCTCTACACCGCCACCAAGGCCTACGTGCGCTGTTTCTCGAAAGCCTTCGCCAAAGAGGTCGCCGAGCGAGGCGTCCGCGTGACGGCCGTGTGTCCCGCCGGCGTGGCGACCGACCTCTACGGGCTCTCGCCCAAATGGCAGCATATCGGCCGGCGGCTGGGCGTGCTGATTTCACCCGACAGCTGTGCGCGGCGGGGG
>ERZ773190.606-NODE-606-length-39714-cov-3.595829_pt1 | contig 39714 bp, 41 predicted proteins | sample MGYA00511111_ERZ773190 | MGnify/ENA primary metagenome ERZ773190 (study PRJEB29015, sample SAMEA2737777) | human gut metagenome | biome: human gut; feature: human-associated habitat; material: faeces | place: China | collected 2012 ... | reverse complement strand
TAAATTATCATTTATCCGCCTGTCATTATGTGAACTAATTATGAACATCTACTTAGCTTAATATCCCTTATTCTGTTCCCAGTTGGTGTTGAGGTTCAATACATCGTTGCTCAAAGGCAGCAAACGATTTGTTAATGCATTCGCGTTTGGGTTTAGACTCTTGAATCCCCAATTACGCTCAAAGTCACCAAAGCGAATCAAGTCATTGCGGCGCCAATGCTCGTCAAGAAACTCGCGACCGCGCTCGTCTAAAATATCTTGTAAAGACGGATTGGTGGCTATGGTAGGAGCGTTCACATAAGATCGAATCTGATTGAACAGACTTTGTGGTGTGTCACCGCGGGTAGCGGATGCACCTCTTACAATAGCTTCGCATTTCATCAGCAGGATATCTGCATAGCGGAAAATAGGCACATCGTTACTTTGATGACGGGAATGAGCATTTACTTCTTCTACATAGGGAAAGAATTTGATAGATTTATATCCTTGTATCCATCCGGTCAAGTCCTTACCAGTATTGAGATCACCATCTTGTTTTATCAATGTAATCTGCTTGGTGAAAGTGACCGGAGTTTCATTGTTGTATAAGTTGCGTACATTTGTTTTTTCACCAGTGACGGCATCGTACTGGTAAACATCAAATGTTTCGGCTGTGCCATCACCGGCAATAACATCGTTACGACGATCTCCCGGTAGACAGAACAACTCTGCAAACTCAGGAGTTAATGCCATATTCCCACCTACAGAAGAAGACAGAGCAACGGAGTAGAAGCCATTGTTCTTCTGTCCTTGACGCCAAGTACGGAAACGGGCATAATATAAAGCATGGTCGTTGTCGTCAGTAATTGCGTCAAATGGCATGGCGTAAATGAAGTCCTTAATATGTGCTCCGTTATTGTACAGGAACTTTTTCTTGTAATCATCACTCAGATCGAACAGACCGGATTCAATTATATCATCACACATTGCTACGCATTCGTTTATCTTTTCATTTGCAGCGGTAGAAGACCAACTGGCACTGGTAACATCCTGTGTATAGACATTCCAGTTAATATAAAGTTTGGCGAGCAGTGCGTCTACCATCCAGCGAGTAGGCTTACCATAAGTGTTTTCGGAGACTTCTGTCGGGCAGTAATCACGCACTTCTAATAGTTCGGATTCAATCCAGCGAGCTACATCGGCACGTGGAGAGCGGTTGACAATGCCGCTCTCATCCAGTAGACGATAGTCGATAATGGGAGTATCTCCCCAGTTGTCCATTAGCAGAAAAGTATAGAAAGCACGTGCGGCGCGTACTGGTGCGGAAACTGTAGCATTTTCATCTCCCAAATCTATGAGGACTTGGTTACATTTGGTAATGCCGCTTTGAATATCGTTATAGACATTCAACTGGCTTTTACAGGCATTGGGATCGACGTTATGGAGTGAGAAGTTGGCCATGTCACGTTCGTTTAGATAGTCACCACCGAAACTGACTGCCGTATATTCGTCTGAATTACATGAAATTCCTTCATCGTAGCGACGGCCAAGCGCAGCACGGAACGCATAATAAGCATCGCTTATTTTGGCTTCTATAGCAATCTCAGAGTCGGTAGGGTATTTTGTATAGACCGATTTTATATCTACATCCAAATCAGTGCAACCTACAGTTGCAAGTGCCATCAAGACACCGGAAAGAATATATCTTGTTTTCATATTCATATTTTCTTTTTAAGGAGTTAGAAATTGATATTCACGCCAAACATGAAGGTGCGAGTACGTGGGTAAGTAGTATTGCGCCAGTCAATACCCGGTTGTAAGCCACCTAGATTGATTTCAGGGTCTACTCCCTTATAACCGGTTAAGGTAAACACATTATTGCAGGTAGCATAGATTTTCAGACTGTTTACCCAGTCACCCAGTTTGCCGAAATCGTAACCTAATGATAACGAAGCCAGGCGTAAATAAGAACCGTTCTCTATATAGCGGTCCGATGGAGCTTGAGCACGTGTATCAGTAGCCTTTTGCATGGTAGCCACTTCGCTTAATACATTCTTGCCGGTATTGAGCAAGGTCACATTGTTGTAGAAGGCACGTGTTGCATTGAAAATTTTGTTTCCAGCAATGCCTTGAAAGAAGGCAGTCAATGACCAGTTCTTGTAGGTAAAGGCATTGTTCCATCCGAAAGTAACCTTAGGCTGTGCAGAACCAGCTTTGCGGCGATCGCCATCATCCGGGGCATCGGTGGTGCCTATCAGATTTCCCTCTGCATCATAGTCATTGAAGATGGAACCACCGTCTTCATTGTAACCGGCCCATTCCCAAACGTAGAACTGACCTACCGGGCTGCCCTCCATCAGTCTCTGGACATTGGTAGTAGCATAGCCGCCTACGTCTGGATTGCCATAATCACGGTAGTTCACAGAATAAGTATCATTGGATAGTGACTCCACGTTGTTTTTGTTGTGGGCAATGTTTAAGGTTGTATTCCAGGTGAAGTTGTTTGTTATTACTGGGGTGGCATTGATGGTTAGTTCGATACCTTTGTTGCTGATTTCGCCTACATTGGCGGTCATTGTGCCGTAAGGATAGCGGTTGGTAGAAACTGGGTAGTCATAAATTAAATCTTTTGTGCGCTTGTCGTAGTATTCGATGGTACCGGTCAGTCGGTTGTTGAAGAATCCGAAGTCAATACCGACGTTGAACATGCCTGTACGCTCCCATTTCAGGTCTGGATTAGCATTTTTGGTAGCGGCCAGTGTACGGTAGCTGGAGGATGATCCTGTGACGGGATCCACGTAAGTGAACCAACCCGATGCACCGTAAGTTTGCTGTGCGGTATAGGCGTCAAATCCCAGTGAGTTACCGCTTACACCATAGCCTATGCGGAATTTCAGGTCATCAAACACTTTCTGATTCTTCATGAAATTCTCTTCTGTAATGCGCCATGCCAATGATACGGAAGGGAATGTACCCCAGCGGTTGTTCTTGCCGAAAGCGGAAGAACCATCGCGTCGTATGGTAGCTTGGAACAGGTACTTGCTGTTAAAACTGTAGTTTACGCGGCCATAGAATGAAATCATGCGCAGGGTTGAAAGTTTGTTGTCGCTATTAATGCCGTCAATATCCATATTGTTGGCCAATCCCATATTGTAATATTTCAGGTAATCGTCGTAAAAGTTGTATACAGTTAAGCCGAAGCCATCATTATCATCGTTCTGCTCCCAAGAGTAACCGGCCATCAAACCCAGTTTGTGTTTGTCGGCAAATACATGGTCATAATTGACGTAAGTTTCCATCTGCTTCTTGATGTTTTCCTTGGTGCTGCGTGAAGCCTGACCGTGGCGGGAAGAGATGTTGGGAAGTTGTGACTGTGTAGTATTGTAGTTACTGTAAATATACTGTTCGTTTTGATAAGAAAGATTCAGATTCCAATCTAGTCCGTCAATGATGTGAAGGGTTGCTTTGGCAATACCTTGCAACATTTTCTCTTTTGTTTTGTACTGATCTTCATAGACCATTGACAGCGGGTTATAACTTTGTGAGATACTTGTATTAGCGTACCAGGAACCGTCTGCATTCTTTACAGGAACCAGCGGATTGTAATAGTACATGGCATCCAGTACACTCCGTCCCTGATTTTCGGTTGAGGCCGTTTGTTTGTTGGTTATGCTTGCATTTACACTAACCGACAAATCCAGATGATCTTTCAGAGTTTTGGTTTGCAAGAAAGAACGGGCTGTGATGCGATCCATTGAAGTTCCTCTCACAACACCTTCTCGGTCGATGTAGTTGAGAGATGCACTATAGGTGGTTTTTTCATTGCCACCGTTGATGGAGATATTATGATTGTGGCTGAAACCGGAACGCAATACTTCATCCTGCCAATTGGTGTCGGCCGGGTTGTTTACATCGTAGTAGGGGGAAAGGTCGACATTATTTGCGTTGGCATAGGCCAGAAGTTCGCTGGCATTCATCATGTCCAGAGTTTTCAAAGTATTATCTATAGCTACATAACCACTGTAGTTTACATTGGTTTTACCATTCTTGCTACCTTTCTTGGTGGTGACAATGATTACACCATTAGCGGCTTTTGAACCATAGATGGCTGTGGCACTGGCATCACGAAGAACATCGATGCTTTCAATGTCTTCCGGAGCAATAAGCGACAGGCTGACGCCCGGGACGCCATCGATTACGTAGTATGGTTCCATGGCTGCACCCTCGCGTAAAGAAGATGTACCACGCAGAGAGATAGATGCCGAGCCATTAGGGTCACTGGTATTGGCAATGGTCAATCCCGGAACTTTTCCTTGTAGCAGTTGCGCCGGATTAGTGTAGACACCTACGTTCAAATCATCTGCTTTCACTGTTGTGATAGAGCTGGTAACATCCTTACGCGTCATGCTACCATATCCCACTACTACTACTTCATCTAATGTTTGGGAATCTTCCTCCATTACTACATTAATAGCGCTTTGGTTCACTTGAACCTCTTTTTTAGTAAAGCCAATGAAAGTAAATATGAGGGTTTGCCCTCTTTTCACTTCTATAGAGTATTTACCGTCAAGATCGGTGATACAACCATTGGTGGTGCCTTTTTCTAATACATTGACGCCTGCCAATGGCTCACCGGATTTGTCTGTAACAGTACCGGTAACCTTGTTCTGGGCAAATGCTAAGGTACTACTTAGCAAGAACACTACAAAGAGCACGCTTTGCGCAAATGTCCTTTTTCTTTTTAATTGTACATTCAGCATAAAATAAAATTTTAGTTATAAATTATGTTCTCTTCTTCTGTATATTTATAAATATTATTCTGGCTGCAAAAGTAGGCTGTACTTATTACAGATATATTTCAAGTGTATTACAAGATTATTGTAATGTTTTGATATACAATTAATTGAGATGAATGGAAGACAAAAGGATATTTGCTTTATATTACTATCTTTGGATAGATGTAATGTAAAGAATAAAGGCGGTCGTTCCATGTTGTCCTTTCTTATAAGTGACAACTTTGGGAAAAAACGGGATAATGTCTTTGCCTCCATAGTATTTTAGATTTTGATTACTGCAAATCTAAGCCAATGAAGTTATAGTTAGGGAGAAAATGATGCAAATTAGGGGGAAAATAGTGAACTATTGTTTTTTTCTGGATTATCCCGCCCAGTCTTCTCTATCCAGATTCCTGTATCCGATGGCTTCTGCCAAATGTGAGGGCTGTATCAGGTCACTGTTTTCAAGGTCGGCAATGGTACGTGCCACTTTTAGTATACGGTCATAGGCACGGGCGGAAAGATTAAGCCTGTTCATCGCATTTTTCAGTAAGGCAAGACCTTTGTCATCCGGACGAGCATATAGGGAAAGTAGTTTGCTGCTCATTTGTGCATTACAGTAAACGCCCGGAATATCTGCATATCTGTTTTCCTGAATTTGTCGGGCGGAGATTACACGCTCCCGTATGATGGAACTTGCTTCTCCCGGATGTGCATCGGACATTTTCTCAAAAGGTACAGGAACTACTTCAATTTGTAGGTCGATGCGGTCAAGTAGAGGACCAGAGATACGATTCAGGTATTTTTGTACTTGTCCCGGACTGCATACACAAGCTTTTGTCGGATGATTGTAATATCCGCAAGGACATGGGTTCATAGAGGCTACCAGCATAAAACTGGCAGGGTATTCCACATTGCTTTTCACACGGGAAATGGTGATCTTTCGGTCTTCCAGCGGTTGGCGGAGGACTTCCAGTACGCTGCGATTGAATTCTGGCAATTCAATATAAAGAAATCACTTGCATAGTTCTGTGACTTTTGGTAATTTCGCTTCCGAAACGAAGATAACGAATTTAAAACCAACAGAATATGAAGGCAGCATTTCTAATCAGATGTTCTACTAAGAACCAAGATTTAAACAGACAAACCAGAGATTTAACTAGACTGGCTAAATCTATGGGTTATGAATATGACCTAGAGAATTTAGTATATGGTGAAAAGATTACTGGTAAGGATGATGTTACTAAGAAGAATAGGGATTCTATTGATAGATTGCTAAGAGCAGCTAAAGAGCAGAGGTTTGATGTAGTACTAGTATCAGAAGTAAGTAGAATGAGCCGTGACCCTGCTTCTGGTAGAATCTATGTGCGTCTGCTTATTAATATGAATATACCAGTTTACTTTAAAGATATAGACCTTTGGACTATTAACCCAGAAACAGGTAAGAAGGTAAGGGATGCAGAATTAGTTATCGGTGCAGCCTTTGATGCAGCTTGGAAGTATCTAAAGAGTATGAAAACTCAAATAGCATCTGCTAGAAGAAACGAACTGGATAATAACAGAATATCTATTGGGCAGCCTTACTTTGGCTATAAGAGATATGAAGGTATTGATAAGAGTAAGAAGAATCAGATAGTAGTTAATGAAGAAGAATCAGAAGTAGTACAGGCAGTATATAATGAATATTTAAAGGAAGGTGCTACTTTAAAGTCTACAGCATTAGCTATTACTGATAAGTATGGTGAGAAGCTAAATAGGAAATTCTCTTTAGGTACTATCGAACATATTCTTACTTATGAAAGCTATGCTACTGGTATTAAGAAGGTGAATCTTAAAGACCCAGATACAGACGAAGTAGAAGTATTCGATGTTAGTACACCTATTATTATAGATAAGGAGTTATATGAAGCAGCAGCCAATAAGAGAAAGAATAATAGGGTAAAGGATGAACCATATCCAAACCAGCAGGTATATCTGTTATCTAAACTGATTAAGTGCCCAGATTGCGGATATACATTAACACCTAGAAGGAAGGCTGGTGAATTTGGTCAGACTTATAGATTAGTAAATGGTAAACCTGCTGTTAGTTGGCTTTGTATGAGTGGTATTAACAATATTACAGATTGTACTAACAGAACATCTATAGCTAATGAAAAGCTAGAGCCTATTATATGGGAATTAGTAAAGAAGGAACTGATAGGCTATGCTAATATGAATGATGAGAAGCGAGGAGAGCAGATTAGAGAATGTGAGGAGAAGATAGAATACCAGAACTACAGTATTCAGAACTTCATTAAGGAGATAGAGAAGTTAAAGAAAAGGCTATCTACAGCCTACCAATTCTCTATTAATGCTGCTGAAATGGCTGGGGATGATGAAGATATGAGAACTATGGCTATGGAAGAATTTAATAGAACCGCTAAGGGTGTTAGGCAGGAAATGAAGAACTTTGAGAAGTCAATAGAGCAGGCTAAAGGTGAATTAGAGAAGCTAAGAGATTTAAAGACCTTCTACAGCCAGCCTACCTTACCTAAAGACTATTTAGAACAGATAGAAGGTAACTTCACTGAAAAGCGTAATCTAGTGAAGCAGCTTATTACTAAAATAGTACCTTATAGAATCACTACCTTTAAGAAGAAGGAAAGGGAAAGCGGTGTTAAAACTTGTAATAAGATGATTACCGTTAAGAATGGTGCTGTACTACTGGAAGTCTATACTATTGGCGGTGTTTACAATGTGTTCTATAATGCTAATAGTAAGTTCCAAGTAAAGACAGCCTACTATGTTCACGGTGAATATGCTACCTTCCAGAATGGTATTAGAAAGTACCCTGCTTATGATGAAGGTGAGTACTTTGTAATTAGTAATGCTAATATGGTAATGGAAACGGATGATATAGATGAAGTAGTAACAGTGAATGAGTTTGTAGATATAGCTATAGCTAATAATTGGGTTATAGAATACCAATATATCTAGTGACAGTTGAGGAATCTTATTCAAGATGTAAGGAGCAAATATCGTTAATAATGGTGATTATTTGCTCCTTTTTAGTACCTTTGCGCTAAATTGGATTAATAGGCAAATAATGAATTTACGCTTTATAGATTTATTCGCAGGGATTGGAGGAATCCGCAAAGGGTTAGAACTAGCTGCTATTGAAGCTGGTTATACCCCTATTTGTGTATTTACTTCTGAAATAAAGCCGTATGCCTTAGATGTATTAAAACAGAATCACCCTAATGAAGAAATAGTAGGAGATATTACTAAAGTGGATGCTGCTACTATTCCTGATTTTGATATATTATGTGCTGGCTTTCCTTGCCAAGCCTTTAGTGCTGCTGGTAATCGGCTAGGATTTGCTGATACTAGAGGAACTTTATTCTTTGATGTTGAGAGGATTCTTTTAGCCAAGAAGCCTAAAGGATTCATCTTGGAGAATGTAGAAGGTCTAGTAAATCACGATGGGGGGAAAACACTTAAAACTATTCTCAAGCATCTAAAGGCTATAGGTTACAAGGTATCTTATGCGGTTCTTAACTCTAAATATTTTGGAGTACCACAAGAACGAAAAAGAATCTACATAGTAGGTACTTTTAATAACACCGTCAAGTTAGATAATTTCCCTATTGTAGAACATTCTTTAGGAGATATATTAGAGGTGGGTTTACCGACAATTAAAAGTCAGTTTACTAAGTTACTTCTGTCTAAATATGAAATCTCAGAACTTTATGGTAAATCCATTAAAGATAAGAGAGGTGGTAAGGACAATATACACAGTTGGGATATTGACCTTAAAGGTAAGACAACAAAAAGAGAGAAGGAACTACTTAATCTTCTTTTGACAGAACGTAGGAAGAAGAAATGGGCTGCTGAATATGGCATAGATTGGATGGATGGAATGCCACTTACCAAAGAAATGATAACTACTTTCTACGCTGGCTCTGATTTGCAAAAGCTCTTAGATGGTCTAGTGCAGAAAGGGTATTTAGTCTATGAGCATCCTAAAAGAAAAATAACTAAGAAGGTTGGTAATATTTCATCGTCACATAGAGAGCAAGATACTAGCCTTCCTAAAGGATATAATATAGTAACTGGTAAACTTAGCTTTGAGATAACTAAGATACTAGACCCTGCTTCTATAGCTCCTACTCTGGTCGCTATGGATATGCAGAAACTGGTAGTGGTGGACGGTAATGGTTTAAGAAAGCTTTCACTAAGAGAAGGGTTAAGACTCTTTGGGTATCCAGAAGATTATCAGTTTGATGTATCAGAGAAAGATGGTTTTGATTTGCTTGGTAATACTGTTGTAGTACCAGTTATTAAGGCTGTGTGTAGTCGACTTCTAAAACAGATATAGTTATGGCAGAGGAATTAATACATATTACTCCAGAGGAGCTATATGATAAGTTGCTCACAGACTTCAATATAAAATCAGTGGAAGGACGGATAACCTTCTGCTTGGGAAGTGTGGGTATTATTGTTAAACAGAAAGATGTAGTAGGTAATATAATACAAGAGTGGTTAGAAGGATGGTTAAGGGCTAATAATATATATTTTGCTCCTAATCCTAATACACAGATGCCACCAGATATATTTTTAAATGAGGACAGAAAGGTTAATTTAGTAGAAGTTAAAGCTTTTAATAGTGAAGGTAGTGCTGGTTTTGATATAGCAGATTTTAAGTCTTATGTAAAGGAGATAATAGAGAAGCCATATATGCTTCACGTTAAATATCTTATTTTTGCTTATAAGATGGATAGTAATGGTATTGTAACTATTACTGATATTTGGCTAAGAAATATCTGGGAAATAAGTGCTGCTATGGGCAAATCCGCTAATTGGACTGTAAAAGTACAATATAAAAATAAGCAGATACATAAACTTCGTCCTACTGCTTGGTATTCTACGAAACCTTCTAAGACACCTGTATTTGAAACTTTGGAAGATTTTTTAGGAGCGTTAGAGGAAACTATATTTAAGTACACTGAAACTAGGGAGTTAGCTAATAGTGGATGGAAAGATAAATTAATAGATGCTTATAGTAAACAGTATAATATAACGCTTAATATTCCTAGGTGGATGGATATAGAGTGCAAATATAGATTAGAATCGCTGCCTAAAGGAAGTAATAAAAAGTCATAAGTGGCTGTTTTAATTTACAACCCATAATAACAAAACCCCAGCCTACCGATTAAAGTAAGCTGGGGTTTATAATTAAAATTTAGGCGAAATCTTAGACCATCCACCATTTACTAAGGTAAATCTTTGAGCCTTATTAGAAGGAATCATAATAACCTTCTTATAGTAGCTGCCGTTATCGGCTGCTGTAGTAGTCGGACAGTATTTATAATCTATAGTACCAAAGTTCCTAACAGTATTAGTACTATACCAATAGGCATTAACTTTAGTTCCATCTGTAAAGAAGTTAATGTAGTATGCTATATCTGACTGGCTATCTTTCTTATCCTTCACTAAGGACTTATATTTAGATACTTCCATTAAGTGAGTATCATAGCCTTCATACTTAATCTTTCTTACCTTTATTTCGGCTACTACCTTCTTATTCTTATAAGTAAAGTAGTAGTCCACTGGTGCAAACTTATCTTCTGTAGGATGCAGATTAGTAGCACCCACTTGTATTAAAAATGATTCTAGTAGTTTCCTTCCATTTAGTTCTAATTCATCAAATTTATCCATTTAAGCTAGTAGTTTGTACTAGCCTGTATTCCATTATACATAAATCATTAGCCATTCACATTAACCATATACCATTTACAGGCTAATGGGTTATTCTTCCTTAGCAGGTTCTTCTTTAGTTTGTAAATCCTGCTGTACCATCTGTAACAGCCCAGCTACATCTTTATAAGGTTGCTGGACTAAGTAGTTAATAATTGCGTTAATAGTTTGTTCTGACATACGTTTCATTCACTTAGTATATTTAATGCTTCATCTGATTCTGATATAACTGCTTCTTCATCTACCCACATAGTTCTTATCTTTAATAGCCTTAATAACCCTATCTGTTTCTTCTGTGATATGTTGTTTAATCTCATTTACTACAGTCCTAATAAGGAAATACATTAGAACTGTTAAGAATGTTAGTAATACATAGGTTGTAAACATAGTATATATAGTTTAAGTAGTTAATAATCAAAGTAAAGTAAGGCTATCTTCACAGACTACCTTACTGAATGAATAACGAATCTCAATAATCTTTATGTTCGGATAATCTATAAGATAGTAAATCTAAATACAGAATTTGGTGTGTAAATAAATTGATAGAATCTTTGTATTAGAAGTATCTGTAGTATTATTACTTTGATTAGTAGTAAAATAGAACTAAATCACTCACTAACCAGAATGATAAAGTCATTCCCATATAACTCTTTATCATATTGCAAATATAATAATAATATTTTACACATCAAAGCTAAATTACAATAATTTTAATAATTCATCTAAACACTGTCTTAGGTCTGATTATTGTAGTTGAGAATAAAGGTTTAGTAGTATATCTGTAAGGAAATCATTTTCTTCTACAGTTTTAAATCTTTTCCTGTCTTTAAGTTTAGTAGCATTATAATAAAGAGAGAAATTAGCTGTTAGTTCATTAGTGCCAGCTAGTAAACCTGCCATCATTATACATTTAGAACCTTTGTAAAACTTAATACAACCACCTTCTTTATAAAGTCGGATGATATATTTAATTCCTATGCTGTTTAAAATTTCCTTAGCTTTAATACCAGCTTCTACTGCATCTTCCTTTAGCTTTAATATTCTAGCTTCTTCTGATTCCTTTGTACTGGGTGTAAAGTCAATAACCATAGCTTACTTAATTTTAATGTACTGAATAATATAACCTCTTACCTGCTTACCATCTATTCTTTTCCTAGCTTCCTTAAACTTAGCATAATCTTCAAAGTCTTTAATGCTAGCTTTTCCTTTGATTCCTAGCGTGCCATAAATACTATTCAAGCAATCTTTAATATCAGCAGAAGGAATAAATTCACCGATTCTAAATGCAGGAATAGTAAGCAGTAACTTAGCTACCTTAGCATTATTATCCATCTTTTCAGAGATACTAATAAGAAGTCTTTGAATATGTGAAGTATGATATTTAAGTTCCCTAATCTGTTCCATACCTAGTAGTTCATAAGCATCTTTGATATAGCTATATTTCTTCTTTAATAAGGCTAATCTGTCACCATCTGTAAGACTGAATACCATACCTTCCTTTCTTTGCATTATAGAATCATATTCTTCTATGGCATCCTTAAAGGTAGTTCTGGCTGAATCATTCTTTAATAGCTTATCAGAAGTCTTATCTGTACTGCATCCTACAGCCATACCAGCCTTATTATATTCAGTGCTTAAATTAACTTGTAAACTGTATGTATGGTTAAGTACCTTGAAGTTATAAATATCCAGTTTCATCCTATTAGGGTCAAATACAAATTCACCAGTATTTTCATCTTTCCAAATGTAATGATAGATGCTTTCTTTAGTCCCTTCCTTAATTTCCTTATCATTATTAACCTTAGTAATATATGATTTAGCTTTCTGTTCTTCTTCCAGAACTACCTGCTTATATTCTTCATAAGTAAGGTCTGTATTGTATCTGGTAGCTTTATAAAGATGTGTAATAGTATCTGCATACTGGGTATTTCTAATTCTACCTGCTATCTGTCTTACCTGTGTACTAATATCCATTAAGGTTTGTGCCTTGGTGCTTTCAGAGATGATATAAATTTTACCTTCTGTATCAAATAAATCACAGCCTTCAAAGCAGGTGGAAGTATAAAAGTTTATCTTCTTTACAGGGTCAGTAGTTTCACCATTAGTAACACCTTGACAAGTATGCTTATAGCTTTCATTATTCTTGCTAAAGATGATTCTGGTATTCTCATTAGTAAGGTTACAGTTCTTAATCATAGTAGCAATAAATTCCACCGAGTTTACAAAGAAGTGGGCATTACCAAATATCTTACCTTCTAAGAAATCATTGATAACTTTCTTTACTGTAGCACCTACATACTTACATTGTACTGCATTTACCTTTACTTCGGTCTTATCTTCCCAGTCTATTTTAAAGGTCGGAATATCCTTTAGTTCTTCCAGCATTAAATCATATTCAATAGGGGTAGCTGTTAAGAATGACCATTCTTTGAATTTCTTGTATTCGTCTAATACAGTCCTTACAGCCTTGTTTCTAAAGACATACTGGATAAATAACAGGTGTAGTTCATCTATTAGTAAGAAGTAGTTATAACCAGTAATACCAGCAACTTTAGCTAAACTATCATAAGTACACATAATTTTTTTAGCACCTTTCTTAGTATTTAGGTATTCTCTAATTTCGTATGTAGTAACACCTTCATAAACACCTAGCACATTAACCTTACCATCTATATTATATTTCTGCATCTTATTCTTAATTAGTGATACAAAGGGAACACATATAATAGTATCTTTATTATCTTCTAAAGCTATAGATGTTCCGCCACAGCCTACTTTACCTTTATCTATTAAATATCCTACTGGTAAACCATTCTCTTTGAATAATGGATATTCACCTAAATACTTGTACTCTTTAGTAATAATAATGTTTGTCATAATTGTAAATTGTTTGTTTAGTTAGTCGGTTTAAAATCTGGAGTTTAGAAGCATCTGGAGTTTGAATTATGGGTTGTGACATTTTTGGGTATTCTTTCTATAGAAGATTGAGGTTTCGCTACCAAAATTTGTCACACTTGAAATAAAATAATAAGCGTATCACTACGCTTACTATTCTACGCTTAACTAGCCCAAACTCAAAAATTATGATGAATAATTAACATTCAGTACCTAAAATATGCTCAAAAGGTACTTATGGTAATAACTTTGTGATTCTTAGAAGTGAATTAAGTGGAAGAACTGGCTAATCAGCTAGCCAGTCCACTTAGATAATCGAATTAAAATCTATGTTTCAGTATGATAGTTTCCTTCATTTATTGTAATACAAAGATAGTGAAAGATTTTGACTTGTGCAAATTAATTGTAACAAATTTTAAAATTTATATTGAGGGTGCTATAACAGCTATATTCTTGTATTACAGTACGCAAAGTGATGGATGAATGAACTTAAAGTAAAGTTTCTTATCACTTCTTTCCACTAGACCAGCTTCTAAAGCTGAATATACTGTATTATGTTGTACCCCTATTTCGTGAACTATTCTATTCAGAGATAGGTCTACAATATTGGATGCTATTCTAGACCAGCATTTGAATCGGATTAAGAAGCCGATAACATTTCTATCTACATCTGTATCTAACAGGCTGCTATCTATGGTTACAAAGAACTTGGTAGGTTCTGTATAGCTATACTTATTACTGCATCCAGTTCTATCTATTGTTAGGTTGGCTACTTCTTCAAACTTCTTTAGATGGTTAAAGATGGTAGTTTCACTAACACCTGTTATTCTTACTATATCTTTAATAGTACTATCTGGATTCTTACTAATGGCTACTAATGTGCAGAAGTAAGTAAATGCTTCATTATTGGTTAATGCTTGTAATACTGGTATGCTTAATTTAATGTTCATAGTGATGTTCTTTTGCGTGGCACTCTTTACAGATAGACATAAGGTTATTAAAGTCAAATGCTTTGGCTAGTCTTTTAGTGCCAATATAATTCATAAAGGAATCTATGTGGTGAATATCTTCTGCTGACTTAATGATGCCTTTGGCTAAACAGAGTTCACATAATGGCTGCTGCATTAGCTTTGCCTGCCTTAATTCCTTCCATTTGGTAGATTGGTATATCTTCTGTCTTTCTTCCCTGTTAAATGTTCTGGAAGGCTGCTTATTCGGTTTCTTTAGGTATGGCATATAGTTCTGATGGTATTATGTATTCACCTTCTTCATTCTGTACTTCCAATGGTGTTAATTTACTATTCATTGTATAGCTGGACTTCTTAGCATAGCATCTTATAGTATTGAATTGCACTCTTAGTAGTTCTAATACAGATTCTTCTGTTACATCTTCCAGCCCTACTTCCATACATCTTATTACTGCTTTCTGTAGGAAGTCTTCTACAGTCTGGGACATATAGATAGTATCTTTATAGTATGTGGTGTATTGCTTTACTAATTCGGGATAATGCTTGGCTATTATATCAGCTATCTTAGAAGCATTTCTATGAAGTGGCTTATCTATTACTGTATTGTAGCTGTACTGGTCATATTGTGGCTTCCAGTTAATTATCTTATCTGCTGTTTCTGTATCAATGTGAAATAATGCTGCTGCTTTGTCTAGTCCGTAATCATATATATACTGTAGAAGGACTGATTTAGGTGGTCTTATCATTCTTGAATTTAATGTACTGGTTAATGGTTTCCCTGTTATAATTGAAGAAGTCCTTTAGTATGGCTTCTATTAGTGGTGCTTTATCTGATTTGTGGTTAGTATGTTCATCTATAATATCAATATTTCTATTAAAGAAATCTGCTATTATCAATCTTAGTAGTTTAGACCTGTCTTTGCCTAGTAATTGCTGTAGTTCCGTTAGTAGCAGGTCGGTATTTAGGTCTATTTTAGCTTTAATTTCTATTGGGTAATTACTTCTTCTTTCCATAGTTTAGCCTTTAATTGTATTACAAATTTACTAACATCTTAACAGACTTCCAAATAAATAATTCACATTCTTTGATAATTGTATTGTAGTGATTATAAGTCAATTAGAGCCATTGCATAGCTTTATAAATTATAAAAATTAAATAGACTATAATATGATAAATTACACTATTCCAAAGGACATTGAAAAGGATGCTAAGGTATATATGCAGAATGTACTGGAACAGCTGGATAGTACTGGTATGTTAGAGAATGTGGATAGTGCAGCTTTAACAATGCTGGCTAGAAACTACAGTATGTTCATTAAGGCATCCAAACAGTTAGAAGATGAAGGTTTGACTGTTACCAGTGATAGGGGTAACATTGCACCGCACCCAGCTATTAAGATTGCTAAAGATGCTCAAACGCAAGCTATGAAAGTTATGCTGGAGTTCGGACTAACAGCTAAGGCTAGAACTAAATTGCCTAAAATAGAACAGGACGGGTATAATCCATTTGAGCAGTTTATAAAGGAAGGAAAGGAAACTAGGTAATGAATACCAAACTTTACTATGAATATTGTAGTAGGGTTCTTAATGGTGAAATAATAGCTGGTGAAACTATTAAGCTGGCTTGTAAGAGATTCCAGAATGACCTTAAAAGGGATGATTTAGAGTTTAGAGAAGATAAGGTAGATAGAGCCATTAAGTTTATAGGGACTTTAAAGCATTATACAGGTAAACATTCTGGTAAACCATTCATCTTAGAAGGATGGCAGCAGTTTATAATAGCTAATATAGTTGGATTCTACTGGAAGGGAACTACTACCAGAAGATATACTAGCAGCTATATAGAAGTAAGTAGAAAGCAGGGTAAGACAGCTTTAGCTGCTGCTTTATGCTTGTATTATTTAATAGCTGATGGTGAAGATGGTGCAGAAGTATTACTGGCTGCTAATAGTAAAGAGCAGGCTAAGATAGCCTTTGATATGTGTAGCAAGTTTAGTAAGGGATTGGATTCTAAAGGCAAGTATCTTACAGCCTATAGAGCTGATATTCTGTTTAACCTTACTAATTCCAAGTTGAAAGTATTGGCTGCTGATGATAGTAAGCTGGATGGATTTAATGCCAGTTTTGGTTTATTGGATGAATATCACGCTGCTAAGAATAGTAAAGTACGTGATGTTATTAAGTCCAGTATGGGGATGAGGATGAACCCGCATCTTTGTACTATTACTACTGCTGGCTTCGATAAGACTTTACCCTGTTACCAATTAAGAACCGTAGCTATAGAAGTGCTTAATGGCTTAAAGGTAGATGATGAAATGTTTATAGCTATCTATTCTTTAGATGCTGATGATGATTGGAGAGATGAAAAGAACTGGGTTAAATGTGCACCAAACTTGGATATTACAGTAACTTCCAAATACATTAGAGGACAGGTACAACAGGCAATAAATAACCCTGCTGATGAAGTTGGAGTTAAAACTAAGACTTTGAATTTATGGTGTGATAGTTCTAATGTGTGGCTACCAGAGGACTATATTATTAAGTGCAGTCAGGAAGTAGACCTTAATAAGTTTGCTGGTATGGATTGCTATGTAGGTGTGGATTTGGCTGCTACTTCGGATTTGACTGCTGTAGCTTACTTAGTAGTACTGGATGGTACTTACTACTTCAAAACACATTACTATCTTCCAGAATCGGCATTAAAGGATAAGGCAGATAAGGAACTTTACAAATACTGGAAGCAGCAGGGGTATCTTACTGTTACCAGTGGTAATGTTACCGATTATGACTATATAACTACTGATATGCTTAGATATGCTGATGTAGTTAATATCCAGTCTGTAGGATATGACAAGTATAATGCTACACAATGGGCTATAGATTCTACAGAGCAGGGACTACCATTAGAAGAATATCCACAAACACTAGGTAACTTTAATATGCCTACTAGAGAACTGGAAAGGCTAATACTATCTGGTAAGGCAGTTATTGATAACAATGAAATAAATAGGTACTGCTTTAGAAATGTTACTTTAAAGTCTGATTATAATGGTAATGTTAAACCGAATAAGGCAGTAGATAAAAAGAAGATAGATGGAACTATAGCAATGATACAGGCATTAGGAATGTATCTGAGAACACCACATTACACAAACGAAATACTAACTATTTAATGGGACTTTTTACTAATTGGTTTAAAAAGAAAGAACCAGAACAGGAAACCAGAGGGTTATTCTGTGATTCCCTAATGTATAATATGAATAGTGGCTACACCACTAATAAGGCTATGCTGTTATCTACAGTATATAGATGTACAGATGTTATTAGTGATGCGGTAGCACAACTACCATTAGAGCCATATTACATTAATGATTCTGGTTATAAGGAAAAGTTTATTAAGCATCCTACCTATTACTTACTGAACAAAGAGCCGAACAATAAGATGAGCAGGTTTACTTTCATAAAGACTTTGATAGTAAGTACACTGCTTAAAGGCAATGGATATGCTTATATAGAAAGAGATGCTAAAGGAGATGCAGTAGCACTTCATTATTTACAGCCAGATTATGTTACTATTACTGAACAGAAGGACGGAATTAGATATAGTGTTGTAGGTATTAAAGGACTTGTAGAGCCTTGCAATATGATTCATATACTGAACTTTAGTTATGATGGTATTACTGGAATTAGTACTTTACAACACGCCAGACAGACTTTAGGACTGGCTACAGATTCCGAATCACACGCACAAGGATTCTTTAAAGGTGGTGCTAATCTGGCTGGTATTCTTAAAGTACAATCTACTTTAACTGGTAAGCAGAAGGTAGATTTAAAAACTAGCTGGCAGACTGCTTTTAGTCCTACTACTGGTACACCTAATGGAGTAGCTGTATTAGAAGGTAATATGGATTTCCAGCCTATTACAGTGAATCCTGCTGATGCACAACTATTAGAAACCAGACAGTTTAATGTAATTGATATTTGTAGGTTCTTCGGGGTATCACCTGTAAAAGCATTTGACTTATCCAAGAGCAGTTATAGTACTGTTGAGGCTACCCAGCTGGCTTTTCTTACTGATACATTATCACCATTACTAGAGAAGATAGAATTAGAGTTTGAAAGGAAGCTGTACAAGCCTTCTGAAAGGAGTAGAATAGATGTAAGATTTGATACTTCTGTATTACTAAGAGCAGACAAACAATCTTTAGCAAACTACTACAATACACTGTTTAATATCGGTGTGGTTAGTGCCAATGAGATTAGAAAGCAGTTGGATTTACCTGCTATAGATGGTGGGGATTCCCATTTCGTACAAGTGAATCTGATGGAGATTAAAAATGCTGCTAATAACATTCCATCTAATAACAATATAATCAATGATACAGACAATTTACAAGGGAACTGACTTAGTATTCAATATTAAGTTGGAAGATAAGGACGGTATTCCATTTAGGGTAAGAAACACTTCTGAATTTATACTTAGACTTTACACCACAAACCCAGCAGAGTTTATAGAATGTAGTTTTAAGAGTGGTGATTTGACTGGTATAGTAGAAGAAGATAGAATAGATAAGGCGGTTATAAATTCATCTGACCTAGATAAGCTACAATCTGGACTAATCTATTACAGCTACAGCTTTAAAAGTCCTAATGCTATGTTTAATGATGCTTATTATGATGAGGTAGTTAAAGGGCAGACTAATTATTATTTGAAGTAATGGAACTACAGAGAGCAACTAAAGAAGGAGTATTAGAACTGGATAGAATCAGTGCCAAGATTGGTAGTACAGTTAAGGCTGTATGGGGTACTATAGAAGGTGATATTACTAAGCAGACCGATTTACAGGATGAACTAAAGAAGGTAAAGGATAGTATTCCTACTAAAGTTCCTGCTGATGGTGGTAATGCTGATACTGTAAACGGACATACAGTAGAATGTGATGTACCTGCTAATGCTAAATTTACTGATACTGTTTATGATGATTCAGATATTAGAGAAGCTGTCAATATTAAAGTAGATAAAGTGGAAGGCAAACAGTTATCTACTAATGACTATACAACACCAGAGAAAGAAAAACTAGCTAGTCTTAGTAACTATGATGATTCCACACTAAGACAATATGTTACATCTTTAGAGGAACAGAACAGACTGCTTAAAGAGCAAGTAGCAGCATTACAGTATCAAATAGATAATACAGGTTGGATTCTATTAGAATAATAACAACACAATGAGAGAACTAAGAAACTGTAATGAAATTGTAAAGATGGATTCTAGGACTGTAGAAGGGTATGCTTTAGTATTCGGTAAGCAGTCTAGGGATTTAGGTGGCTTTACTGAAGTAATAGAACCTACAGCCTTAGAAGGTATTTTAGAAAAGTCTGATATACTATGCTTACTGAATCACAATGAGGATAGAGGTATATTAGCCAGGTCTAAATATGGTACTGGAAGCCTAGAATTAACTATAGATGATATTGGACTTAAATACAGGTTTGAAGCACCTAACACTGCTTTAGGTGATGAACTGTTAGAAGGTCTTAGAAGGGGAGATATTAGTACTTCTTCATTTGCCTTTACTATTGACAAAGATACTTGGACTAAGAAAGAAGATGGTAGTTATTTAAGAACTATCAATAGTTTCAAAGAATTATTCGATGTATCACCTGTATATAAAGAAGCATATCCAGATACATCTGTAGCATTAAGAAAGATGCAGGATTTAGAGAGCGAGGATTTAAAAGATTACTTCGCTGGACTTAGGAGTAAGTTAAACTAATGAACACCTTAGAACTACTGGACAAAAAGGAACTGCTTAAAAAGAGAGCAGAGGAAATTATATCTGGTGCAGAGAAGGAAGTAAGGAAGTTAAATGCTGGCGAGCAGGTAGAACTTGATGCACTTACTAAAGAAGTGTCAGATATAGATATTCAGATTAGAAAGATTGAAGAAGATAACCTTAAACAAACAACACATACAACTAATACTATGAAGGAAAAGTTTTCACTTTTAAAGGCTATCAATGATGTAGCCAATAACAGACAATTAGACGAGAGAGCACAAGAAGTAGTAACTGCTGGTATCTCTGAAATGAGAAAGGCTGGTCAGTCTTATAGCGGACAGATTGTACTTCCTATCGAGGAAAGAGGTGATATTAAAGCTACTGTAGCTACAGCAGGACAGGAGAATGTAGCAGAAGATAAGTTGGGTATTCTTGAACCATTGAGAGCAAGTTTAGTATTGGCACAAGCAGGTGCTTCTTATATGACAGGACTTGTAGGTAATGTTTCTATTCCTGTTTATTCTGGTTCAAATGTAGGTTGGGCTGGTGAAGTTGATGCTGCTTCTAATGGCGGTGGTACATTCTCAGAAGTAAACCTAGAACCTAAAAGACTTACTGCTTATATCGACGTATCTAAGCAATTCTTAATTCAAGACTCTAATTCTGCTGAGGAAATGCTAAAGAGAGATATTGTTTCAGCTATTGCTAATAAACTTGAAGCTACTATTTTGGGTAGTGAAGCTGGTGATGCAAAGAAACCTGCTGGTATGCTTAATGGTGTTACTGCTGATGCAGCTAATGTGACTTACAAAGATATTGTTAAGATGGAAGCTGATTTGGAAGCTAAGAATGTAAGAGGTAATATTAAGTTTATTGTTTCACCTTCTGCTAAGGCTGATTTAAAGACTACTGACAAGGGTACTGATACTGGTAAGTATCTGATGGAAGGTAATGAGGTAAACGGTTATCCAGTTCTTTGTACTTCTGCTGTTGCAGGTAAGGGTATTGTTTATGGTAACTTCGCTGATTTGGTTATCGGTCAATGGGGTGGAATTGATTTAACAGTAGACCCATATACACAGGCTGCTAACGGTAAAGTAAGACTTGTTATCAATGCTTACTTTGATGCTAAGCCTAGAAGGGCAGATGCTTTTGTGAAGAAGGTTTTAAAAGCCTAATTATAGTCTATTTAATAAGTAGTAAGCTATGTATATAACTTTAGAACAAGCAAAGAAACACCTGCTAGTAGATGAGGATTTTAGGGCAGATGATATGTACATTCTGGACTTAATAGCTGTAGCAGAGGATTCAGTATCTAAACATTTAGACATAGCTTTAGATGAATTAGAAGTAGGTGGTACTTTACCACCTGCTATAATTCACGCTATGTTACTAATGATAGGTAACTTATATGCTAATAGAGAGCCTGTAGCATTTGGTACGGTAGTTAAACTGCCTTATAGTTATGAATATCTTATAGGACTTTATAAACACTATGAAATAAAATGAGGGCAGGACTATTAAATTATCCAATTACCATACAAGAACCTATAACACTAAAAGATGTATATGGGGCTAATGGTATAGACTGGAAGGATGCTATAAATACCAGAGCGCAGGTTGCTTATAATTCTGGAAACAGACAGAACCAGAATAATGAAATAATCCACTGCTATACAGTTACCTTTACTATAAGGCTATATCACAAAGTTAATGAGCAAATGCGAATTATTTGGAATGGCAATAAGTACAGGATTCTTAGTATTAACCGAGAATTATATAAGCAATCAATAACTATAGTAACTGAATTGATAAATGAATAATATAGAAGTAGATGCCAGACAGGTTACTTCTATGTTTGCAGATTTGACTAGTAGACAGCAAAGACAGGTCTATAGAAGTGCTTTAAGAAAGGGTGCTGGTATCTTAGTCGGTGAAACTAAAAGACAGCTAAGGCAGACTTTAGGCAGAGCAGCTTCTAGTAGAAACTGGTGGAATGGTAAAACCTTAATAAGTGGAATCAAAGCTAATGCTGATAGAAACGGAGAAGAAGCTAAGGTACATATTATGGGGGACTTTAGATTAAAGTTCTTTGAAATGGGTACTAGAGTTAGAAGAACCACTGGTAGTAATACTGCATCTGTTAGAGGTCGGAATCCTATTAGAAGGCAGAGAGCAGCAGCCAATAGAGGTAGTATTAATGCAGTACATTTCTTTAGAACAGCTAAAGCCAATAAGGAAAGGGAAATCTTTGATAATATGGATAACCTTATAAGCCAGTCAATTCAGAGAATAGCTAATAGGAACAGACGATGAGTTTACAAGTAGGTAAAGCTATCTATAATATCCTTAGTAATGATGCAAAGGTTATAGATAGTGTAGGACATAAAATTTACCCTTTAATAGCTGATACAGGTACTACATTTCCATTCATTGTTTACAGAAGAACAAGCATAGAACCATCTGATAGTAAGGATAGGTTTATATATAGTGAAGATACTTATGTGGAAGTGGTTATAGCTTCTGATAAGTACAATGAATCTATAGAAATTGCTGACTTGGTTAAAGATGCCTTACAAGGTAAGAAGGGTAACTATTCTGGTATTAACATACACGATATTAGAATGACAAATGCAGATGAGGATTATATAGAAGATACATTCATTCAGAACCTTACATTCAATATAAAGACAAATGGCAGGACAAGTAATTAACGGTGGTGACTTAATGCTATTTATTGACGATAAGTCTATAGCATTTGCCACTAGCCACAAACTAAGTATAAATGTAGAAACAGTAGAAACCACTTCTAAGGATAGCGGTGGTAAATGGGTAGCTAAGGCTGCTAGAAAGATTAGCTGGAACTGTAGTACCGAGAACCTTTATTCTAATGATGGTGAAGGTATGACTTTTGACCAGTTATTTGATAAGCTGACAGCCAGAACACCTATTAAGGCTGTATTCTGCTTGGAGAAAGATTATTCAACAAAGAAGGACGAAGTGCCAGAAGGGGGATGGTTGCCAGCCACTACTGGAACATATTCGGGTAATGTTATTATTACAGCACTTGAAGCCAATGCACCTAATGGTGATAATGCAACCTTTACAGCTTCATTTGAAGGCGTGGGAGCACTTACAAAGGCTGCTACTGCTTAATATAGAGCCTTTATATCTCTAGGTTATGGAGGTGTAAAGGCTTCTTTTTTTAATACTTATTAATATGACTATTAAAGGACAAAACTACAAACTGAAATATACTCTTAGAGCCTTATTTATCTATGAACAGATTACAGGTAAGGCATTTGAGTTAAAGACTATCACAGATGAATATCTATTCTTCTACTGTGTCTTACTGGCTAATAATCCAGACAGTTCACTAACCTTTGAAGAACTGATAGAATCCATAGATGAAGATATGAGTATTATGCTGGAGTTCCAGAACTTCTTAAAGAAGGAACTGGAGAAACAACAGCTATTTATTACTAATAATGCAGATGCTAAAAAAAAGTCCTAACCACTAAGGAGATATATTCAACTTTAGTAATAGAAGGTGGACTAGACCCAGAATATGTACTAGACAAGATGCAGATGTATGAGTTAGAACCATTGATAAACAATTTACATAAGAAGGACAGGAATAGCTGGGAACAGGCTAGAATGATAGCTTATGTAATTGCACAATGTAACAGTACCAAGAAATTAAAGCCTACTGATATAATGCAGTTTACTTGGGATAATGATACTACAGAAGAAACATCTATTAGTAATGAAGATATTAAGAGATTGAAAGAGAAAGCTAAACAATATACAATACACAATTAAATATGGCTGATTTAGTAACCAGACTACTTCTTAATAGTAGTCAATTCGATAATAATATAAGACGTTCCACACAACAAGTACAACAGTTTCAGCAGGTAGGCAGGAATATCACAGCCACTATAGGAAGATTTGCTGGTGTTCTAGGTATAGCTATGACTGCTGGAGAAGCATTTAATAAGGTTCTTAATTCCAGTCAGACTTTAGGCGATATGACAGCCAGTAATATGGCTGCTTTAAAAACTTCTGTGGATGAGTTCTTTTATAGCTTGGGTAGTGGAAATCTATCCAACTTTCTTACTGGTCTGGGAGATATGATAGATAAGGCTAAGGAAGCTTATGCTGCATTAGACCAGTTAGGAAACACACAAATTAGTTATGGTGTATTCAGTGCTAAGAGCCAGTCGGAAATAGCGGATGCACAATATATAGCTAAGAATAAGTTTGCACCTGCTGACCAAAGGAATGCTGCCTTTGATAAATGGAGAATAACACTACAGGAACAACAAGCAGCTAACATTAGGTTACAGGAAGAACTTATTAATTCAGCATCTAAAGCTGTAGAAGCTAGAACGAATGCTAATATTACTGTAACTATGGAAGATATGCTTAAAGCATTTGAAGCGGATTTGTTAGACCCTGCTAAGAGGGATGAGGTTAAATCTAGGGCTAAGAATGGTACAGCTAACTATCAAGCTAATGCTAAAAGAAAGGACTGGTCACAGGAACAGAAGGATGCTTTAGCTGAATCACAGAAGCAGAATCTTATTATTCATACTATGCTGGAAAAGTATAGTGATGATGAATTAAAGGATATAGCTGCAAAGATTCAGCAGTATTACCAGTTAAATTCAGCATTAAAGAGTACAGCCAGAGAATATAATGAAACTGCCAATGAATATAATAACAGTATGGCTAAGATGGAAGGTTTTAAGTCAGTAGAATCATTGGAAGGATTTAAAGTATTCACAGGAACTACCACCAATAAGACAGAAGTAAAGTTACCTGTAAAGCCTGTTATTCCTGCTGGTTCATTAGCAGAACTGGATGCACAGATAGCATCTGTAAGAAAGGAATTAAACCTAGCTATTAGTAATGAAGACAGGATAAGAATCAATGCTGAATTAGAGGCACTTACAGAACAAAAGAGGGTGATAGAGTTCCAGTACAAATATCCTAATGCACCTAATGTAAAGCTGGATGATGAAAGAAGCAGTTTAGCAGATGTAGCTAGGAAGCCAGAAATACCTACTTCACTTCCAAAGTTTGAAAGTCCTATTACTAATAAGAATATCAAACTGAATAATGAGTATGCACAAAGTTTAGGTGCAATAGCTTCTATTATGGGTTCTGTAACCAATATGACTAATGAAGGTGCAGCAGCTTGGTTAAGTTGGGGTGCTAATTTGATTAGTGCTGTGGCGGCAGCTATTCCACAAATTGTAGCATTAACTACAGCCAAGAAAGGTGAAGCTATTGCCAGTGGTGTAGCCAGTGCAGCTCAAACACCGTTTGTAGGATGGTTGTTGGCAGGTGCAGCAGCAGCGGCTGTAGTAGCAGCTTTGGCTAGTATTCCTTCCTTTAGTACTGGTGGTATATTCGCTGGTAATAGTACTATTGGAGATATGAACCTAGCTAGGGTAAATGCTGGTGAAATGATTCTTAATAACAGACAGCAAAGGAATCTGTTTAACCTGCTTAATGGTAATGGGGTTATGGGTTCTGCTGGCGGTGGTCAGGTAGAGTTTAAGATTAGAGGCAAGGAACTTGTAGGAGTTCTAGCCAATTACAATAATAAAACAGCTAAAGTAAGATGAAATATACGGCACAATTCTATGATATAAATGAGAAGCTATACACATTGGAAATAGGTTCTGGAGAAGTGCAGAACATTACTTTATCTGCTACACCATTCATAACTGAGTTAGAAACTTCTGATTCACATTTATATAAACCTTGTAAGTATAGCAGTGCTACTATAGGAATGATTACAGACGATTATAAGTTTGATTTGTATAGTAGTACAGCACAACAGAATAAGGTAGTTCTTAGTAGTGCTAGTGGTATTGTATGGGTTGGGTATGTAACACCCAATCTATACAGTCAAGGCTATGAGAATGAATTAGAAGAAATAGAGGTAGAAGCCATAGATGCACTTAGCACATTACAGTATTATAAGTACACCACTATAGGCGGTAAGAAAGATATAGTATCTTTTACCCAGATTATAAACCATCTGCTTAGTAAATGTAATGCTTATACTTCTTTCTTCATATCTGATAATACACAGATTGATTCTGCATCAAACTTATGTTTACCGAGTAAGATGTATATCAGTGAACAGAACTTCTTTGATGAAGATGATGAACCTATGACTATGCAGGAAGTACTGGAAGAAGTCTGTAAATACCTTAATGTAACTGCTGTAGCTGATGGTGATAAGGTTTACTTCTTGGATTATGATGCTATTAAGAATGGAATCAATACTTACTATAGATTTACTTTAGGAACAGAAACACCTACTAAGGTTACTTTGCAGCAATCTAAGGAAATAAAAGCCAGTGATTATGTTGAAAATGGTGGTCAGTTATCCTTAGATAATGTATATAATAAGGTTACTGTTAAAGACAGTCTATACAGCTTTGACAGCATTATACCTAGTATCTGGGATGAGAAGTATTTAACTAACTATGGTGGTAGCTGGTCTTATGTGCAGGAGGTAAATGAAGATGGTAAAGGTGGTATGCACAAATGTTTCTTTAAGTATCTAAAGAACAGCAACTATAAATGCTACTATTACAATAAGGCTACATTAGCACAAGTATCAGCACCTTCTACTATTAACTATGCTACTACACAGAACTATGTAGGTGCTACTATCTGTAAAGCCTTCTTTGATAAGGTTACTGATTTTAATAAGAAGTACAATAATATCAATTTTACAGACTATGTACTATTACACGTTCATAATACTTATGATGGTAAACTAAGACCATTGTTTGAACTGGAAGTAAATGATAATAATGTTAGCTTCATTGGTGGTTCTACCTATCTGATTATTAAGGGTAATTTCCTATTTATGGATAGGGAAGGTGAGATGTATATAATGCAGGGGTATAGTAACAAAAATGATGACTTCAACCCAGATAATCTTTACATAGACTGTAAGTTAAAGTATGGTAGTATGTACTGGAATGGTTCTAGGTGGACTTCTACAGATAGTACATTCAAACTATACTTTGATAATCAAGGACAGTCAGACCATTGTATTAACAGGGTATTCCCAGTTAAAAATAACATTGATTGGAAGATGGGAATAGATGGTGAAGGTTACGCTATTCCAATGCCTAACACTAATGAAGTGATTACTGGTAAACCTACCTTTACATTATACCATCCGCACAAGGTGGATAATAGCTATAGATGTGATGCAGTATTCCTTAGTGACTTCGGTATACAGGCTAAAGTTCAGAACTTCCAGAAGGAAGAAGAAAAGGATTCTGATACTGAATACAGCAATATTATAAACGAGGACTTTGTTAATGAGATGGATTCAGAAGAATTTGCTATATGTACTTGGGATAATAAGGAATGTAACTATAGTGCAGTTTGCTATAGTGCTAATGGTACTAGCTTTACTTATCTGGATAACGTATATAATAAGGCTACTAAGCAGATGTATAGACTGGAAGAGCATCTTATATATAGGCTAGTAACACAATATAGTACACCTTCTGCTATTCTGAATCTGAACCTACAGAACAAGTTTAAAGTATATGCTACTATGACTGATAACCATCTTCCAAATAAAACCTTTATAGTGGATAGTATTACTACAGATTATAGATTATGTAAGCAGGAAATACGGTTAATAGAGAAGAAGTAATATGCAATTTACAAGAACAAACATAAATAAGACATTTCGTAACGGTGTAGTTAATGCCAGTAATGTAGCTGTTACTAATGTTGGCGGTGGTGGGGGAAGTTCTTCTTTAAGTGGGAACTTTCTACCTGCTGTTAATAATGGTGATGGTTCTTATACTGTAGATTTATCAAAGGTAGTGTTTACTGGAAACTTAATTGGTGAAGGTGAAATTACTGCTTATGGTCAAGGCTCTACAGGTGGTGGAAGCACTTCTACAGGTTCAGTTACTATTTATGATGGTTTGGATTCTGTAGCTGTAGATGCTGCTTTATCAGCCAATCAAGGTAGGATATTAAGAGAGATGATATTAGAAGCTGGAACTGGTGGTAGTACACTATTATCTAAATTGGAAGATGTAACACTAACCAATCTGGCAGACGGACAGATATTAAAGTATGATGCAGCTTCTAAGAAGTGGGTTAATGGTGATGGTACTAAGGTTACTTGGACTAATATAGAAGGGAAGCCAGCAGCACTTACAGATGCCAATATAGTTAAGTGGATGAGAACAACCACACACATACTAACAAGACTACATTAGATAAGATAACAGAAGCCAATCTTACTAGTTGGAATAACAAGCTAGATAAAACTGTATGGGATAAAGCATTTTACTTTGATAGTGCAGGTGATTTAAGAGCAAAAGTTAATGTAATAGGCGAGAAAGAAATTAGTGCTTATGGTGCTGGAACTACTTCGGGTGCTGGAACTGTAACTATAGTGGATGCACTTACCAGTACAGCTACTGACTGTGCTTTAAGTGCTAATATGGGTAGAATCCTTAAAGATATGATAGATTCTAAAGGTGCTGTTTCTAGCTGGGAAGATATAACCGATAAACCTGGTTGGATAACATCTACAAAACCTTCCTATAGTTGGAATGAGATTACTGGTAAACCTAGCACCTTTACACCTTCTGAACATACACATAATTATGCCAGTTCGGTTAAGGTAGGTAATACTGCTTATAATGCTGCTAGCAATGTTATTAGTTTACCAGCTTATCCTACTTTATCTAGTTTGGGTGCAGTTAGTTCTACAGACTTTAACGCACATACAAGTAACACAACATTACATATTACCAGTACGGAAAGAACTAACTGGAATGATGCTAATAATAAGAAGCATACACATTCTAATAAGTCTGTATTGGATGGAATAACATCTGCTAAGGTTACTAATTGGGATGGTGTAGTAACTAACTGGAATAAAGCTTTTTACTTTGATTCCAATGGAGATTTGAAGGTTAAAGTAAATGTTATCGGTGAGAAGGAAGTTTCAGCCTATGGTGCAGGTGCTTCTGGTGGAAGTGGTAGTATTACTATAGTAGATGCTTTAACCAGTACGGCTACAGATGCAGCACTTTCAGCCAATCAAGGTAGGATTCTAAGGGAATTGATTGATAATGTTGGCGGTGGTGTAAGTAGCTGGAATGATTTAACAGATAAGCCAAACTGGATAACTGATACTAAACCTTCTTATAGCTGGTCTGAAATTGGTAGTAAACCTTCAACATTTACACCCAGTACGCATACACATAATTATGCTAGTACTGTTAAGGTTGGTTCAACAAGTTATAATGTTAGTGGAAATACTATCAGCTTACCAGCATATCCTACAGTACCTTCTGCTTTAAAAAATCCTAATGCACTTACTATTAGCTTGAATGGTACTTCACAGGGTGCTTATGATGGTAGTGCTGCAAAGAGTTTCAATATAACAGCAGCTAGTGTAGGTGCAGCAGCCAGTTCGCATAGTCATTCAATTAGTAATGTTAGTGGTTTACAAGATGCCTTAAATGGTAAAGCTGCTAGTAGCCATAATCATAATAGCAGTTATGTATCTGCATTAGGAACTAATGGCAATTACCTTACTTGGACAAAGAATGGTACTACTAATAATATTACAGTTCCATACGCTAGTAATTCAGACAAGTTAGATGGAATGAACCATACTGATTTTGAGAGTTATAAACTTGTAACAATAGATGCCTCTGGTTTGAATAATAATACTTGGTATCCTGTAACTATGGTTATTGGAAACTCACAACAAACAAGAATCAGAATCGAAGGTAATACTAATGCTAATGCTACTTGGAATAGTAGAAGTGATAAAAATATGGCTCTAATACTGGACTATACAGTTAATGGTTCACAATGGGGCTGGACTCAAGTAGTAAGAACTATACACGCTTATCAAGAGGGGGCTGGAACATCTAGCTGTTTAAGAGGATTGGGACAACTAACAAATTCTTCTACAGAATATGTATATGTTAGAGGTGGGGCAAAATATAACTTTTATGTTAGTAGATTTATAACGCCTACTTTGAGAACATCTACATATACTACTAGTAGTCAATCTGTAGCACCTGCTACATCTGCACCAGCAGCTATAAGTAGAAATGTGGCATATATTTCTGATACAGTAGCAGCAGCCAATAAGGTTACTAATACATTAACCTTTACAGGCTATCAATCCAAGTCATTTAATGGTAGTGCAGCAGTCAGTGTAGCTATACCAAACAACACTAATCAGTTAACCAATGGTGCAGGATTCATTACTAGTAGTGCTAGTATCAGTGGTAATGCTGGTAGTGCTACAAAGCTACAAACAGCCAGAACTATTAATGGTACTTCATTTAATGGTACTGCTAACATTACTACGGCAAATTGGGGTACTACTAGAAGTATTTATATCCAAGATGCTACAGCTACTAATACCAGTTCGGCGGTTAGTGTAAACGGTGGTGGTAATGCTTATTTGAAATTACCAACTAACATTAAAGTCGGTACACTTACAGCTACAGGTGAAGTGACTGCTTATTCTGATATTAGGCTTAAAACAGACATTCAGCCATTAGAGAATAGGGGTTACATTAAACCTGTTACATATAAGAAGGATGGTAAGGATAGTATAGGATTCATAGCACAAGAAGTAAGGGAACTATATCCAGAACTAGTTATAGAAGATAATACAGAAGATAAGTATCTATCTGTCAACTATGCACAATATGTAGCAGTATTACAAGCACAGATTATAGACCTTAAAAAAGAGATAGACGAATTAAAGAATATAAAAACTAAATAATATGGCTTTAGCAAGTTCGGGTATAACAACAAGTTTAGTCGGAAACACATTAGGCATATCAAATAGAAATGTAGGTGGATTATGTACTAGTAGTAATGTGAATCCGTGGAGTAAATGGAAGCCTATACATAGTACTGTATCTACAATGACTTTAGGAGAATTAAAGAATAGAAACTATGGGATTGAGATAGTGCAAGCAAATAACCCTACTTCATTAGTAAGTGCTATTAAGGCTAATGGAAATAAAGGCTACACATACAATAACCCTACTGGCGGTTCTAATAGCCCTTATAGATTGGGGGACTTTAGAAATTATGAACATAGTGCAGCTATGCCTTTGTATGCTACTTATAAAGATGGTGCTGTACAAAATATAGGCGGTGTAACTTCTAGTAATCACGCTTCTTATGAAAAACCACTAGCAGGTATAGAATCCAGTACACCAGGGGGTGATACTTCTAGTTTAACTTATCTTACTAAAGACGATATATATACAGTATATGGTACTGATGGAAGTAAGTTGAACCTTCATAGAGGTGCTTTAGTAACAGATGGTTCTAAATCTTATTGGTATAGTGAGAAGTTGTACTGGTGGACTACACAGATGCAACAGTTTGCAGGTAAGACAGTACAAGTATATGAGTTTTTAACTAATGCCGTTAATACACCTACTTCACCATATACAGGTAATGCTAATGATAGATTCTTAGCCTTACCTATGCCAGTGGCATCTATACAAGTTAAGGCAGATGTAGTAGCAGGAAGTCAGAAGGTGCAAATTATCTTTAAGGCACAGCAAAGAGAAAGTAATACTAAGTACTATGATTGGGAACTACAATTTAGTGCAGTAGGTTCTACTTATAGAGGTGGTACAATTAGTAATATTTCAGTTAAGCTATGTAAGGATAACAAAGGTATCAATCAAATTGCTACTGCTACTGGTCTACCTAAATCACTTACAGTTAATGATGAAACTACTTCACAGAAATATACTGGTTCACTTTATAATAATAGCACATCTTCTATTTGCTGGCTATGTTTATGGTTTGATAACCAGCTACAGAGGTCTATACAGGCACTTATGCCAATGCCAGACCCATCTTTACCATAGATTAATTAATAACACATTTAAATTTTAAAACTATGGCTACAACTATCGAAATGCAGCACACAAATTACAATGTAGTAACAGATAATGGAACAATGAAGTTAGAAGGTACATTCAATATTGATATGAATGGGAAGATGAACTATAATGTTAGTATCTATCTTATTGAAGATATGAAATATATTGGTGATGCTAACTACTGTGAACTGGATGGGGGATTAGTTAATTATAACTATAACCTTCCAGCAGCTAATAAGGCTGATGTAATTGCATTAGTAGATACATCTATTCAAGAAATTAAAGTTAAACAATCAGCAGAATGACAAAAGAAGATAAGCTAAACTTACAATTAATATCAGCAGCTGTATTAGTAATAGTAGGCTGTGGTTTATTAATTGGAGGGTTCTGTGTAGCACCATTAGGAATAATAGACAGCAGCGTACTTATTGCCTTTGGTGAAACTTGTACCTTTGCTGGTGCCTTGTTTGGTGTAGATTATCATTATCGGATGATATTTAGAAAGTAAATAAATTTAGCCTGTAGTCTGGTGATAGATTGCAGGCTATTTGTTTATGTGGCTACTTTGTAGTACATTTGCAGCGTGATTCTGATAGCACTATTTGTCTGAATAGCCAGTATAATAGTGTATTGGCATAATTTAAACTTTTTATATTATGACACAGAGTCAAGAATCACAAGTGAATGTTCTTTCTGTATTGGTATCAGCAGACCGCAAGGAACTGGGTAAACTCTTTGGTGTTGGTTTGTATATTACAGACAGTGACACCGTAGAACAGGTTAAGGCTAAATGTGGTCGTTATATCGCAAGATATAAGGAATACATAGCTAATCTTAATGCTGTACTGGAAATTTCAGACGACAATTTGAAGTCTGAAATGCGAAAGGCTAAGGCTTACCGCTATATTCAATCTCTTAATGAGGATGATAAAAGAGCCTTGCAGGAGTTGATAGGTCAGTAATTGGAAGGACTTCAAACAATGGGGCTAGCTTCGGCTAGCCTTTTTTATTTTAAGATGTATGGAGTATAAGAAGTATGGAAGAAAGATAGTGGATGCTATCGAAGATATAGATAACCCTGCCTATAAGGTATCATTAGACTGCATTAGAAGAAGCCATTTTACATTAGGCACTTTAGTTATAGCTAATACTATCTATGATGGATTTATAACACTATGCCAGTCTAAGAACTATCTATGTGCCATTCAGCAAATAAGGATGCAAATAGATAATTGTATGACTATATTTGCTAGCCAGTTAGTAAAGAACCAGACTTCTTTCTATAACCACTTTGATAAAGGTGGGGCTTTGAATCAGATGAAAGTAAAGGGTAATGCACTTACTACTAATTACCTTCTGGAGTTATTAGATGAGAAGTATATAGGTATTAGGGATATATACAGGGAAGGCTGTAAGTGGATTCATCCTACTAGCAAACGATTGAACTTCTATTATATTACACCTTTGACTAATGGAGAGCCAACTAGTATTGTAGGTTATAAGGATAAGGAATATAGTATAGTTAATGGGTTAATGGCAGATACATTACTAGAAGATATATGTAATGATATGTACTATGCTATGGATATACTGCTAGAGTTGGTAAATGAACAGATAAGGCTACAGAGAGAAGAAGCTAGTGCTGTTACTACTGATGAACAACTAATGAATAACATAGATGAAGTATTTGATAAGATAGGTATTCAAGTAGTTTCAGATAAGGGGAATGGGGTAATATTTTAAGCTGACAGTCGGTTAAACCCCAGCCTACCCTACTTTTCACGGCTGTAAGTTTCCAAATATGCAAAAGGTTGCATTATTTAACATTCTTCATAAATATCTGATAATCAGTTTGTACGAATGGTTAAAGTGTTTATTCTGTTGTTCGTCCAGAAATAAAATACCATTATGGGCAAGGCTGATTTCTCCTGGTTGTGGATAACTGCCTCCACCCGTCATGGCCACTGTGGAAATGGTGTGATGTGGATCGCGGAACGGGCGTTTTGAAATAAGCCCCGTATTGTTTTGCAGTCTTCCTGCCACAGAATGTATTTTTGTAGTTTCAAGGCTCTCTCCCAGGGACAGCGGGGGAAGAATGGATGGTAATCTTTTGGCAAGCATGGATTTTCCGCTTCCCGGGGCACCAATCAGAATAATATTATGTCCCCCTGCCGCTGCCACTTCCAGTGTACGTTTTACGTTTTCCTGTCCTTTTACATCTGCGAAGTCCAGATCAAAGCTACTTTGTTGTGCATAAAACTCTTCGCGGGTGTTGACGATGGTAGGAGTGAGTTCCTGCTTCCCATTGAAGAATTCTATTACCTCTTTGATGTTTTCAACTCCATATACTTGAATCTGATTGACTACAGCCGCTTCAAGAGCGTTCTGTCTGGGTACTATGATTCCCTCGAATCCTAATTCACGTGCTTTGATGGCAATGGGCAGAGCCCCCTTGATGGGTTGCAGGCTACCGTCAAGGCTCAGTTCGCCCATCATCAGGTAGCGGTTCAGCTTATCCGGTTGGATTACTTCTCCGGCGGCAAGCATACCAATGGCAAGTGGGAGGTCATAGGCGGAACCTTCTTTGCGGATATCAGCCGGTGCCATATTGATGATGATATTGCTGGTAGGTATCCGGTATCCATTCACTTGTAGCGCGGAAATGATACGTTGGTGGCTTTCTTTGACGGCCGAATCCGGTAGTCCGACAAGATAGAACATACAACCTCTTGAACTATTTACTTCGATGGTGATGAGAGTTGCGTCGATGCCTTGCACAGCCGCTCCGAAAACTTTGATTAGCACGTGTTTATTAGTGATTAGTGGTGAGTGATTTCTCCTTTTCTTTTTCAGCAATCTCTTTTAGCTTGTTCTCAATTGCTTTTTCATCCAAATTTTTACCTTCTATTCTTCCCGTAGGACTGAGAAGTATATTGGTAGGAAGCGTCTGTATGGCAAATTGTTTGATAATCTCTCCGCTCCAGCCGGAGAAATCACAGACTTGTTCCCATTTCAGCGTATCCGCTTTGATGGTTTCCTGCCATTTCTTTTTATCAAGATCGAGAGAAACGCCCAGCAATGCGAAGTTCTTATTCTTCTGCTCTTTCTTATAAATACGGCGGAACATGGCATTGTTTGCACGGCTGACCGTATCCCACGAAGCCCAGAACTGTATGAGCAGGTACTGATCTTTAAAGTTGGAGCGACTTATATCTTTTTCTTCCGCATTGCGTAGTCGGAAGTAGGGCGCCGATTTCCCTACAGCTACCTTTTCTTCTTCTTCAATCCGCTTCAGCAATGCATCCATAAAGGGACGGTCCTTCAGTTCTCCGGTCATCCGGTCGGCCAGTTTCTGGATTTGTGTCAAATCGGGTTGAGGGTTTTGCACAAAGTATTTATCAAGCAGATAGATACTGACTAATGAAGCAGGATGTTCAGTAATGAAATTCTCTGCTTTTTCTTCCAAAGCTTTTCCGGACGGGGTACCCAATCCTTTCAGGTCCTGGTTGAAGTCTGTTAATTCTTTATTAGGGGCATTGCCGCTGATTTGTAAAGAGGATAGTTCGGCCATGGAGCCTTTTATTTGTATCTTATTCCCTTTATTCAGGAAAAGCGGATACTCTGTTCCATCGCTGAATAATAAGATTGTGGTGACTAACGTATCAGCAGAAAGTGTCGCGGAGAATTTATCTTTTTCGGCAATCAGTGTATCCATGCGGTCATGCATTCTGTCCGCACCATATAAATAGATGGTATCATTCCCCAATCCTTTGATTTCTCCACTGAGGCTGATACTATCGGTCTTCTTTCCACCACAGGCAGAGAGGCCGATTAATAGAAAATATAATAGACAGACGTTCTTCATCTCTAAATACTTTTTTGCGAAAGTACGGCTTTTGCAGATAATAAAAAAGAAATGCCCGACATTTCTCAACGCCGGGCATTCTACAGATATTTATTTATTTACTACTTAAAATCACTAATCGTAATTAGTGAAGAGCTTCTTACTGAATGATACTCATGAAATCTGCATTCGTGAAGTACTTAGCAAATTCCAGATCAGAAGCTGCTTTCTTAGCTAATGAAGAATCTTTAGCTACAGCGCTCTTCAAGCTGCTGGTAACCATAGAAGAATTGTTAGTTCTTGCACCTAATACAGCCATCAGGTACTCAGTATAAGCGTCTGGCTTTTCTACACTTGCCAAAGTATTTTTAGCTTTGTTGTAGTCCTTAGCCAGGATCTGAGCCAAAGCGGCACTGTTAGATTTCGTGTTGCCGAATGCGCTTACAGCTCTGTCATATTGACCTTGAGCGATGTACAGGTTACCCAGAGCTTCGTTCAGTTCTTTTGCACCGGAAGCTTTGCTCAGGTAAGTTTCAGCAGCGGCTTTATCACCTTTTGTCAAAGCGATCAAACCAAGATTCATGTTAACTTCAGGAGCATCCTTGATAGAAGCTGCTTTCTTGAAGTAGCTTTCAGCCTTGTCAAGGTTACCTGACTGGTAAGCCAGTTTACCTAAGTTATTGTAAGCACGATAGTCGTTCGGATAAATCTGAGTAGCTTTAGTGAAGATTACTTCTTGTTTAGCCGGATCATTAGTCAGAGTAGCTGCGTACAGCAATTCTTCCAGACTCAGCTGCTTAGCATCTGTGTTAGCCAGATTAGCGATTTCATCATCAGACTTACCAATGATTTCATAATTCAAAGTCAGACGAGAACGACGCAATTGCGGCAAGATTTCGTCAGCTAAGTTCTTGTAAACAGAAGAAATGTTCTTGATTTCCTGCTCTCTTTGTTCAGGATCAGAATACATAGACAGAACGCGAAGGATCAGTTCTTTATCTTGGATATTAGATTTAGATACCAATTCCTGGAAACCTTCCCAGTCCTGAGCAGTATATTTTGTATCGATTGCAGCGTCAATTTTTGCTTTCTTCAAGTTCTGGTTGATAACCTTTGCAGTGTTGTCCTGACGGTTTTCGGCCAACTTAGTGTTCAAGCTTACACCGCCATCAGGAGATGCATAAGCAGAAACTTCGATGTTGCTGATCTTCTTGTTAACAGCACCGTCTACGTTCTTCACTTCTTCGTTGAATTCCTTAGCGGTCTTCAATTCACCGGCACGGACGTTAGCTTGCTGAATCAAGAACATGATGTTAGCATCGTGTTTTTCCTTGATGATACGTTGGAAAGCGTCGTCACCGTTGGCAGGAGTAGCGCTGCTCAGCGTCTGCTCAACCATTTCAGAGGTAGAAATCACACCATCAGCTACTTTCACAGCAGGAATAGTTACTGTTTTGTTACCGATTGTGGCTTTAAATTCCAGATATAACTCTGATTTTGCCATTTCGGGAACATAATCGAAAGAAGTCTTCATAGTGTAGTTACCACCCATCTTGTATGAGATGGTCTGGTCGTTACCTTCTACTTTTTCTCCTTGGAATACGGCTGACTGTCCTTTAGCTTCTCCACCGTTCCATTTCAGAACCGGAGTTACTTCTACTACAGCTTTCTTGTTAAAATACTTTTCAGGGAATTTTCCGTTGATAGTGGCGGGAACTTTGCCACCAACAGCTTCAAGAACCTGAGGGGTCACGGTGAAATAATCAGAAGATAATTCACCCATTTTGCTGCTACAAGATGAAAGTGCAACAACCAGTGCCATTAACAAAGGCAGATACAATCTCTTAGTCATTTTAGGTATAAATTAATTGTTTGTAATTGAAATTAGTCTATTGGTTTCTCTTAGTGCCTATTACCACATGATAATAGCCTCGCAAAGATATTAAATCTCCCGGCACAATCTGAAAGGAATAGCCAATTTTATTATAATTTAATGAAATCCTGTCTCTTTTCTGTACTTGATGTTCCTTGGATGGTGTTCAATGATCTCACTCCGCAACATATTCCGGTCGATATGGGTATAAATTTCGGTTGTTGCGATGGACTCGTGTCCCAGCATACATTGTATGGCACGCAGGTTCGCGCCTCCTTCCAGCAAGTGGGTAGCGAAGGAATGACGGAAGGTGTGCGGGCTGATATTTTTGGTGATACCGGCTTTCTCCGCCAACTCCTTTATCAGGTGAAAAACCATGATGCGGGAGATACTGTTTCCCCAGCGGGCAAGGAATACATAATCTTCAAATCCTTTCTTTATTTTACCAACATTACGGTCGAGCAACCAGTATTTTATTTCTTTGATGGCACGTGGGGAAATAGGGACTAATCGTTGTTTGCTGCCTTTTCCTTCCACCTTAATAAAACCTTCATCGAAATAGAGCTCGGACAGCTTCAGATTACAAAGTTCCGAGACGCGCAGTCCGCAGCTGTATAGAGTTTCCAGAATGGCCCGGTTGCGCTGGCCTTCCTTTTTACTCATGTCTACAGTAGCTATGATGGTGTCTATTTCTTCTACGGTTAGTACTTCCGGTAGTTTAAAACCTATTTTAGGACCTTCGAGCAATTCACTGGGATCATCTTCCCGATAGTCTGCCATAATCAGGAAGTGGAAGAATGATTTTATTCCGGACATGATGCGTGCCTGGGAGCGGGGATGAATGCCGATGTCATGCAAGCCGGCGGCGAAACGTTGCAAGTCGTCCAGAGTGACTGACAGCATATCAATATTCTCTGCTTTCAAAAAACGCAGCAATTTATCAAGATCGGTCAGATAGGCATCAAGCGTATTGGCAGAAAGTGCTTTTTCTAACTTTAGATACTGCTGATACTTCCTGATAATCAGTGCTTCTTTCTCCTTATTTATTGTTTTTTCGTCTAATTTCATTTCTTTTTTCTACCTTTGTTCCCTGAATTTGAATGTTTTCCGGAACGTATCCGATCCGTATCTGCCCCGTATCTGCTCCGTGTCTATAGGCTTGGACTTACTACGGACCTGATACGGAGCTGTTACGGACTTACTACGGAGCAGGTACGGACTTCTTACGGAGTTGCTGCGGAGCTATAGTTCCGGAACAAAGGTATAAAAAATTGTGTTATGAGGATACAAATTATTAATGGCCCGAATATCAATCTGCTGGGCAAACGTGAACCTTCCATTTACGGCAGTGTTACTTTTGAAGATTACCTTGTCGAACTTCGTAAGAAGTATACTGATATACAAATAGACTATTTCCAGTCGAACATCGAGGGAGAGCTGATAGACAAGATTCAGCAAACCGGTTTTGATGTAGACGGAATTATCCTGAATGCAGGTGCTTACACCCATACTTCCATTGCTTTGCAGGATGCTATCCGTTCAGTGACTTCTCCGGTTATCGAGGTACATATTTCTAATGTGCATGCTCGTGAGGCTTTCCGTCATGTATCTATGATAGCTTGCGCCTGCAAAGGCGTTATCTGCGGTTTCGGATTGAACTCTTACCGCCTGGCGCTCGAAGCCTTGACCGGCGACGAGTAATTCGTAATTCATGATTTGTAATTAAACAAAAATAGGTATAAGATTATGTTATTGAAACAGACAAAAATCGTTGCAACCATTTCTGATAAGCGTTGCGATGTTGATTTTATAAAAGGCTTGTTTGAAGCCGGTATGAATGTGGTGCGTATGAACACGGCACATCTCGGCCGCGAAGGTTCGGAGATGCTGATAAATAATGTGCGTG
>ERZ773190.542-NODE-542-length-42865-cov-7.807895_pt1 | contig 42865 bp, 56 predicted proteins | sample MGYA00511111_ERZ773190 | MGnify/ENA primary metagenome ERZ773190 (study PRJEB29015, sample SAMEA2737777) | human gut metagenome | biome: human gut; feature: human-associated habitat; material: faeces | place: China | collected 2012 ... | reverse complement strand
CGTGTAAACCCTTACCGGCTTGTAAGGTGTTACCCGACTAATTATATTGTAACAGGAGTGATGAATCATCACTCCTGTTTTACACTTTATTTCTGACTCCAGATTTTCAATTTAGAAAATATGGTGCTAATAAAATCCACATCACCATGTCAGTCTATTCTTACGATGCAGAAGAGCATGTTAAAGTTACCTTACAAAAGAGTTCTCGTAAGAAAACAGTACATTCAATCGAACTTCTAAAACAATATGGAGTTCCATATAGAATAGCAATCGTTTACATGAAGGATGTTTTAGTGGGAGAAAAATACAGACTTATATACAATAAATCCTAATAAAAATGTTATACGAAAGGTGGGCAGAGGAAATATAGGTATTTTAACTCCTAAGCTATTAAAGAATAATATTATAAAAAGAGAAATTCAAGAGTTTAGTAAAGACAAGGTTGATGGATGTAAAGATTGTGAGTTTAGATATGCTTGCCATGACTACAGACTAGATTCAATATCTGATAATATACATACAAAATTTATGGATAAAAATGAAGTGATAAGAAACATTTATACTCTGTCTATAAAACCATGCTTTTTATTAGTATAGAAAATTTTGACCCCAAAACTGACCCCACTATCGTGTATGCAGTGCGTAATCTGATAAATGTCAAAATAAAAAAATAACGTAATATCGCTATGATTGTACGATTTGCATATGCCTAAAATGTATTAGAAATATGAAATAAATTCATAATAACCAGAAGATTGTCACCTTGTATTTATCCCCTGTAACATCCAAAAAAGCACGGAGTTTCGGCATTTTCTGAGATTGCGTGCTTTCCTATGAAACACATCGTATGACTAAAATATACCTCTACCCTTACCATATCATTATGGATTTTTTGGTAAGGGTATTTTTGAATTATTATGGGAAAACACATTTACTATGAAGCAATCTGTTTTTGCAGTCCTCAATATCAATTCTTTTGATATTGAAATAACAATTATGCAAATATTATTTTTTCTGATTTAAAATTAATTTGAATGTTTTTATTATAATTTTGTAAACATAAAATAAAAATTGAAACAAAATCCGCTTTTAGGGGTTGACAATTGGAATTTTAAGTGTTAATATAATAATATGTAGAATTTTATATGAAAAATCAAACCATAATGAAAAATCTACCACTTTGTTGAAGGAAAGTGATTTTATGGACAAAAAATTAGGGGTTACACAAGATTATGATCGCTCCAATTATGATTCGGAACGTGCAAAAAAAGCATATAAAGAAAAAACTTTTGGTGATCATGCAGTTATAATAGACCCTACAACAGGAAAACTTCTGCATAAAAGTCAGACCAATGCACAGAAAAAATATCATATGAAAAATGCTGACGGTGAAAATGTTTCTAAAAAATGGGCAACGCATTCTGCAGAAACGGATCATATCCATTCACTAAAATCGATTCATGAAAAAACAAAAAGAAATCCTTTTCTTTCTGATGAAGATATCCGTGAGATTGCAAATTGTGATGCAAATTTAAGAATATTACCAAAATCATTGAATGCTTCAAAAGGAGAACAAAGCGATTTTGCGGTTATTACTGATGTCAACAATGGACTTTCACTGAAAGGCAGAATGCATCTGGCAGGAGAAAAAATAGAATCTGATGTGGTATTGACAAGTAAATTTACAACGCATACTGCTAAAAATATTGGCAATTTGACCGTGGATTCTGCAAAAAAAAGTGTTTCCAATAATAAAATCATAGTTGTAAGGTATGGCATTGAACATATTGTAGATATTGCAACCGGAAAAGAAAGTTTGGAAGATGCTGCTGTAGATGTTGGAACTTTTGCTGTTAAAGCAGTCGGTAAAGATGCCATAAAGAACATTACAGATACAGCCCTTATAAACAACCCACTTTACCAATCGCTAAAGAGCGGCGGCAAATTAGGCGAACTGATACAAGTTGGAACAATGGTTGCGGAATCAGCTTGCAGACTGATTGATGGTGACATCACTGCTGAAGAATTTATGCTTGAAATAGGCGATAAAGGTGCTACTATGCTTGCACAAATGGCAGGTGGTGAAGTTGGTGCAATTGTGGGCGAAATAATCGGTATATCAGTAGGTGGATTTCTGGGAGCAGGTGCAGGAGCTGTAATTGGAAAAGCAATTGGTACAATGATTGCCACAGTTGCTTGTAATGTTATCATTGCAAGCAAAAAGAATCTTATATCTAATTTTAAATCGCTGGATGATTATAAATTACAAGAAAAAGCAATCCATAAATTAGAAACAGAAGCGATTGCAGAAATGGAATATCAGAGACAGAAATTCCGTGAAATCGTAGAAAATGAATATAAAAAATGGGATGAAAACATTGAAGCAGGATTCAATCAGATTATGTATTCTGCTTGTCAGGAAGTCTATGATTTACAAGGAATTACAGATGGAATTGATAAAATATTATCTGTATTTGGAAAATCCGTTTTATTTAAAAACGTTAATGAATATAAATCACAAATCGATATGCCATTGAAACTTAATTTTTAGGAGGCTGATTACTTATGTTAATAGAACTGGCAGCGTTGGCTTATTGTGCAGATAAATCTAACAAAATGGATGCACAAGCCCTTGCAAAGCGTTCAAAAGCTTTTACAAAAGAAGCGGAAGCACGTGACCTTGTTTCTCAAAAACGCAGCACAGCGGAAAAGAAAATGCAGAATGTTGCAAAGAAAAAACGTGCAATTATTGAATCCACTTTACCTCGTTTTGTAGAGGTTTACCAGAAGATTCAGAAAATTGACCTTACAATCTCTGATAAAAATGAACTTGCAGTTTATAATCAATTTCAGAAAAGCAATGCCATTCAAGCGATGCAAGTCGTCATCCAGAAACCACTCACAGACGGTCAACTGATCACAGAATATATTTTCAAAGGCATTGGTGGAATGATGATTGCAGATTCAAAAAGAAATTTATCTGCTGCAAAAAGCCAATTAAGTGCTGCAAATGTTGTGTATTCTCAAGCACAATCTGTGGCTGAAGTATATGATGCGATTATCGGACGAGCAGAAAGAATAGCCAGTCTGCTGATGCGGATGAACGCACTATTTCTCGGTTCTATTTTTGAGACAGAAAAAGTCATCACACAGAATGGAACAAATGCAAAAGCTTACAATCAGCAGGACATGGGGATTCTTATGACTTGTGTCAATCTTGCAGGTGCAATGTCAGAGATTATAAACATCCCTGTTCTTGACGAAAACGGTGAATTATGCAAAGCTGCTGTTGAAATGATACAGACAGGTGAAGCATATATTGAACAAATGAACGATTTAATTAATCATTCATTTTAAATAAAAAGGAGTAAAAATTATGAAACAGATTATGATCAACGAAACGTGCAATGGGTGCGGAATGTGCATTGTCAAATGTCCAGGATATTTTGAAGAGAACGCAGATGGTGATGCACAAGTTATCAGCGGCATTCTCGCAGATGAGACGGATGCGGTATTGAAAGAAGTTCTTTCACAATGTCCTGTTCATGCGATCAGTCTTGGTGAAAATGTGGATGTAAAGCAGTCAATGCAGAAAGAACTTAATAAACTTCAAGCCCTTGCAAACGGTCTTGTGGTTAAAAGAGATGATGTAGCATTTCCAGAGAGTTACTGTGTGGTAACCAATTTCCCGTATATCGGCAGTAGCAGATATGAATACAGAAGCTCTTCCTCTGCTGAAAGTGCTGGTCTTAGTGCCTTTACTTCAAGGGCATATTCTCAGATTGACAGCAAAATTCTTGATTGCATAACCAGCTATCGTGTGAATATCATCAAGCCTTATTACTCAACTGACGAAAGAAGTGCTTATACAATATTCAACAAGAAGATTGCAGATATTCTTACAGCGATTACAAACCTGATTGGCAAGGACAAATTTTCGTCTGATTTTTGTAAGGTTGATGTTTATCCGGATAGAGATACCGTTTGGAAAATGCTTGAAAACGGCGAAATCGTTGGTGAGAATTTTATCAGCATAGTAAAGAGAGAGTTTGAATACAGTGCCTCTTACTACAGAACGTATATTGATTATGATGATACTGAGGTTACAGAATACGGAAGAGGGATGTTTGGCAGAGATAGAGAGGTAACCAAATACAGCTATAACGCTCAGGATGCTGTAAATGAACTCAGAAGTGACTTGCAAAATGCGATAAGCTGGGCAAAAAGTGATATTACGGATGCGGCTTTTGATTATGTCAAAGGTCTGGTAATTTCCTACAACAGAAATCTGAAAGCATGTCTGGATAAAAAAATACAGGAAATCAAAAAAACTCAGTAAATATTAATTTATCTGTTTGTTATGGAACGGTCAAGTTGAAACGATCAGCTAAAAAATATTATAATTGTTATAATGGAAATATTAGTGTGTTCCAAACTCATGGGAGTTATTTTTAAAGAGAGTGGGAATTAATTGGAGAATTTAAAGATATGAAAAAAATATATTCAGATAGAATTACTAGGCCTTGTTTGAAAAATAAAACTTGCACAAAGAACCGAAAAATGATAAAATAGAAGAATGAAACGATATGAAATCAGCAATCGCGAATGGGAAAGAATCAAAGACAAGCTGCCAGCAGAGCGAACAGGCAAAAGAGGACGACCGGCAAAAAATAACCGCATCATGTTGAATGGAATGCTGTGGATTGCAAGAACGGGAGCTCAATGGAGAGAAATGCCAGAATGCTATGGACCATGGCAGAGTGTCTATGCAAGATTCAGAAAATGGCAGAAAGATGGTGTATGGGAAAAAATTTTTCATACGCTTTCCAGTGATGCAGATATGGAAAATTTGAGCATAGATTCTACAATGGCAAAAGCACACCAAAGCACAAACGGTGGCTTTAAAAAGGAGCAGAAAAATCCATCGGAAGAACACGTGGAGGATTGAACACAAAGCTCCATACAATTGTAGACGGTCTTGGAAATCCTGTAGAATTTCTGATCAGTGCCGGAAATGATGCGGACAGCAAGCATGCGATTGATTTATTGAAAAAAGTAGACATCACGAAAAGCAATATCCTTGGGGATAAAGCGTATGGTTCAAAAGAAATTCGGTCATATATTACAGAAAACGGCGAATCCTATACAATACCTCCAAAATCAAATACAAAAGAACCCTGGGCATGTGATTATTATCTTTATAAAGAACGTCATCTTGTAGAATGTTTTTTTCAAAAATTAAAATGGTTTCGCAGAATTGCTACTCGTTATGATACGTTGGATTCTTCTTTTCTTTCCTTTGTTTACCTTGCTTCTATTATTATTTTGTTGAAATGATACAATTATCTTGATTTTTCAAACAAGGTCTAGGAGGACTATGATGAATAAGATTAAAAAAGTGGTATCTATACTTATAATTTTGTGCATATCTTTATACGGTTGCAGCAGTTCGGATTTGCTTAATTTTGACGAACCTGCATCTAAAGAAAATCATGCGGAAATTGTAGATGCATTATACATTGCTTGCAAAGCACCCCTTCTTTCGTCTGAATATATTTTGACGGATTTAGCTACAGTGATTTAAGTGATCCATATCTTTATGATTCTGTAATGTTAGATGACACTTTGATTGACGCTTCAACAGTACATATTAATAAAGTTGGCGATGTGTATAAAGCAGGATACTCGGATTTTAATGTTAAATTTTGTGGGATAGATATAAGTTTCAGTCAAAAAAATTCTAACAAAGAGGAGTCAGCATCATTTCTACTCGTTTTGACAGATGGTATGTACAATTTTTCAGAAACTAAAAAAGGCTTTACTGATACAAGAATGGACTGTGATGGGGTTGCAGATTTTGTAGATACCCTAAAACAAATGTTTTCAACAGAAGGAGAAAAAGCCAATTTTAAAGTAGATACGTATGGAGAAACTTTTGATATTAATTACTTAAATAAAATATTCTTAGAAAAATATAATTAACTTAAAATATAAATACTTTCTACCTAATATATAGTAATTGCCTTATTCTGTGTAACAAATCGTTCTGTTTTCTGTCTAAGATTTTTTGCTCTTCCTTTTGGTATATTTATTCTGAAGCAGGAGGTTTGAGATAAAACTCTAACAAGTAACTTTCAAAAAACGTATATTTCTTGAAATAAATATTGATTCTTCGCCATTTAATTCTATTATTATAAACTATAATTAAAATTAAAATACTCTTGATAAAGAACAATGGGATAAATTGTTGTTGTAATTTCACCGTTGTTGATGTAACTGCAAAGATTCTCTGAAATATATCTGTAAAACATCGTACCAAGCACATAGTTTTTGAAGTCCCAACCATCTACAGCTCCACGCAGTTCATCCGCAATCGCCCAGATAGCACGGTGTCATCACGTTCTTGTTCTTTTTTTCATGTCAATCATGTTTTTCCTCTAGTATTTCCTCTTCTCTGCACCCTTTTTCTCAAAAAGACACATTTCTGATTTGATTATACCACAAAATTGCCAAATGGTCAATATTTTCTCACTATATAGAAAAAAGCCGCCTCCCCGTATCTTATAGATACGCTGGGAAGCGGCTTTTGATCTAAATTGTATGATTATTTTTCAGTAGGCTGTACAGGCAGGTCATCAATCAGCAGAATAATAAATTGCATGAGAGCAGTTGTATCCTGATCATTCAAAACACCATCCTGACAGCAGTCCGCTGTAGATTGACAAGGGAAATACAAAAAAGGTTTAAAACGATTGAAAAGGCTGGAATAAGATAAAAAGGTGCGAAAAGTGCCGAAAATACGCTGTTTTTCAGATTGAATCCGGCGGAAAAATAAAAATGAACAAAAAAAGATGTGTCAAAAAAATCGCTCTGATTTTGAGGAAAAATCCTCGGATCAGGGCGATTTTATTTTTTTGACCGGGAACTGTTTAAAAGCGTTTAAATACCGTTTTAAGAAATCAAAAAACCGTTTAAACCACGTAAAATCGGCATTTTTTCGCTTTTCAGTTTAAAACGGTCTTTAAACGGTTCTTAAAAACTGCATCTGAAAAGTCATGAAAATTGGATAGCAAGATAGCAACAAAAAAAAGAAGGGATGGCAAGTAGTTGCTATCCCCTTCTTATTTTTCATTTTGAGTAAAACCGATTGCTTATCCAGCATTCAGGTCTGCTTGAGGTAAATCCTGTTTTTTATAGACCTCACGAGCCATGAACATCTGCTGCCGGATGTAGTCTTGTCCCTGTGGGCTGAGATTGCGAAAATCATTTATTAGTTTCTCTTCTATGTCTGAAAGTATTACAGTGCTCTTTGATTCCTTTTCTTTTCCAGTAAGAAGATAATCAATAGATACACCCAAAAATTCCGAAATCGGAATCAAAAACTCTGAATTAGGCATGGAGCCATTCTTCCAAGCAGTTAATTTTGACGTGCTTATTTTAAGCTTCTTAAGTGTTGCCGTTGGGGAAATACCATTTTCTCTGCACTTTTTTTCGAAAATCTCATAAAACATAAACGCCCTCCTTGTGCAAAATGACGAAAAATTCTAATTCCGGAATTTTTGGCTTGACATGTTCCGAAATCAGAATTATAATATACATATACACAAGCCACAGGGCAGAAAAAGCCCTATGATAATTGTATCACAAAGGGCTGTGTAAGTAAATAGAAAAGGAGGAAAAAAGCATGAATGCAAAGAAAATCATCGCCATCACAGCTGTTTCATTGGTTATTCTTGCTGAAACTGGCGTACTGCAAGTAGCCACTGAAAAACTGGAAGTATTCAGAAAGCGGCTGCAAAAAAAGTATGCTGCCAAAGAGCAGGAACTTGCACAGAAGATGAATGAACAGAAAAGCCAGCCTGTAAAAGTGCCAATCACTATTGGAGATACGACATTAGAAGACCTTGCTGTTCCTTTGGAACAGCCTACCAAACGTCCGTATGTGGATGTTGATTGATGGAGTGACCATATGAGCAAAAAAGATTTTATTCTTTGTTGTATTGGCTTTATCTGTGCGAGTGTTGGATTGCTTCTGTACATGGCATACAAAATGATTTTCCTATTGGGATGACCAGAACGATGTGGCAGCATCGTAGCCATTGACAAACACCTCATTCTTTGCCTTTATACTAACGCTTTGCGGTGAGCGGATCACCGCATAATTGGGATGCGTCTGAGTGACCAGCTGAGATAAGAAGCCTCTGGACAATGCACGGTGCAACTCCGTGACAGCTGTCTCCGACAGGGAGCATTGTCTATTTCGTTTCCGCTGTCTTGCTGTGCGGTGCAATTCCGCAGCAGCCCACCAAAAAGAAAAAAAGGAGGCGATGCCGTGCAGACCGTCTTGCTGTTGATTTTCGGCACTGCGGCAATCATCAGCGAATTTGCTTTTCGCATACACAATTACAGGCTGGACAGACAGCTGGAACAACAAGGAGGAATCTATGATGAAACAATCTACAGGAATCGGCATTTTGATTCGTAACCGGAGAAAGGAACTGGGAATGAACCAGGCAGAGCTGTCTAAACGCAGCACACTCTCACAGGCACATGTCAGCAGAATTGAAGCAGGCATTTCTTACCCGTCCGTGTTTACCATTTTGAAACTGGCAAAGGGTTTGCAGCTGCCGCCGGAAGCCCTGATTGCCGCAGCAGAACCCCATGAGAAAGCAGGTGCATAAGATGAAAAAAATAAAAATCGGCTCTGTCATCGGCGGACATATCGTATACAGTCTGCATGCCAGTGGCATCTGTCTGGCAAGACCAATTGCACCGGATGGAGAATATGCAGTATGGCATATTGACTGCGATGGCAGAGGGGTTTGGGGCGGCACATACTTTCCCAGTCAGGAAGAGGCGGAACAATTCTATGCAGACTGGTGTTTCCCATCGCTGAATTTGAACTGCCCGACGGCAGAATGTCTGTAAGCCGAAACGGTGGACTTGTTCCGCCGTCTGCCGGAGATGGTCTACCGGCACTGATGAGGCAGACCGGAAAAGAGGTGTTTTCAATGCAGTTAGAGGAATGTATGGGCTGGACACTGCAAATGGTTACAAAAACCGTTGCTGCAATGGCACAGACGGTTTTCTGTGCAGACTTGCAAGACAACATCGAATTGCAGAGCAGACTGATGCAGAGTGTTCTGGATGCAGAAACAGAAACTGCTGCCTTTATTGAGCAGTTCGGCTTGCAGGAACTGAATCTTGCAGCTGTCCGCACCTGTAAATTACAGTTTTTGGAATGGAACCAGAAATTGTTGCTGCAAATACAAAAAATCCAGTCATACGGCTACCATCTTGACGAGATTGCAAAAGCCGTACAACTGGAGATCCTCACGCTTAGCAAAGAATTACCATTGCTAAAGTGACGGATATAGTATAGCAGAAACAGCAGGTTTTGTCAAGTGCTTTGGCAGATTTTTTCTGCTGGAAAGGAGGAATCTTTTGGATTATCTATCAATTTTAGATGTGGCTGAATTAAAAGGATGCAAACCACAGTATATAAGGAAACTTGCAAAAGATGGAAAGATTTTTGCAGAACAGCAAGAACATCCACAGAATCATAAAATGTGTTACATGATTCCCATCACAGCACTGCCAGAAGAATTGCAGCTGAAATACTATCAGCGAAAGCGTGCGGAAAATGGCGTGATGCCAGAACCGGCTGCCCCTAAGAAACAGAAAGCCAAACGGCTTCTGACGTTTGAAAACTGCACAGCAGAGCAGCGAAAATCGATCAATCTCTGGACGGCGATTTTGCAGGACTGGCAGGGACAGCGGGAGCAGTACCAGAAAAAGACGGAATTTGACCACCTGTATGTGGCAAAATGCCAGCTGGAACATCCGGAGCTGCAAATCTCGACTGACATTCTGTACCGGAAATGGTCAGCCTACAAAGAAAACGACTTTGCCGGGCTGCTGGGACTGCGGGGTGCCTGGAACAGAGGCAGCAGTACCATCCCGAAACCCGTCTGGGAAGCATTTTTGTGGTATTACTTAGAAGAAAACAAACCGCCGCTGAGCAGGTGCTATCAATCTACCCTGCACTGGACGGAACTGTTTTACCCGGAATTGCTGGGAGAAATCCCATCGGAACGGAGTTTCCGGCGGCATGTAGAAAACGATATTGCAAAGGCAGTCAAAGAACTGACCCGGAACGGAAACAAGGCATTTGCTGACCGCTGCATGCCGTACATTATGCGGATGTATGACGACTTGAAGCCCAATGATGTCTGGATTGCAGACAATCACACGCTGGACATCCAAACAGTGGACAGCAGCGGAGAACGGCATCGACTCTATCTGACCGCTTTTCAGGATGCAAAGTCCGGTGTCATTGTCGGATGGAACATCACAGAAACAGTCGATTCCCAGTCTACGATTCTTGCCCTGCGTCATGGCATCCTGCGGTTCGGAATCCCGAAAGCAGTCTATTTCGACAACGGACATGAATTTACAACCTTTGACTTAGGTGGAAAAGGCAACCGTAAACGAAAAAGCGATGCAGAAAAGAACAGCCCGACCACGATTTTAAACCGGCTGCAAATTGAGGTGCATAATGCAATTGTGTGCAATGCCAAGGCAAAGCCGATTGAACGGACATTCCGCACGGTAAAAGAACATTTTTCCAGAGCAACCGCCGGATTCTGCGGCGGCAATGTGCTGGAGAAACCGGAAAGCCTGAAAAAACGCATCAAAGCCGGCAAGCTGCCTAAGGACTTTGCAATTCGGGAAGCATTGGCGGACTGGATTGATGGAGATTACAACCTGCAACCCTATGGTGGCGTGGAATCCCAGTACCGGACAATGAGCCGTCTGGATGTTTGGAATCAGGAAATTGAATCCATCCGAAAAGCCAATGCAGCAGACTTGAATTTGATGCTGATGCGGTCAACCCGGCTGCAAAAAATCAAACGAAACGGCGTATATGTGGTTTATGGCGGTGAACGGATTTGGTATCGACATCCGGAACAGACCATCTTGCACTTGGATGAATCGGTCTATGTCCGGTATGACCCGGCAGATTTGAAAACCGTCCGGCTCTATGATGAACAAGACCGATATTTGTATACCTGGAGCCTTGCAGATACCCTGCTGGTATCGTATTTGGAAACAGAACAGCAGCAGATTGCCGATGCCCAGGCAGTTGCCCACCACAGCCGGAAATTTATCCGCAGTGTTGCAAAGGGTTTGACTGCCAGCCTGACACCGGAACAGCGGATCACCATGCTGGACATGACTGTCCGAAATGCACAGACAGCCAAAGCAGAACAATTTCACATCGATCTGCCAAAGAATATTGTTCCGATCCGGACAGAAGAATCTCTGGAAGAATCGATGGCGGTCGGAGCAGAACATCAGACGGTCGACATCAGTCTGAAACGCATTCAGAAAAATTCGCAAAAACGGAGGTAACGTATGGAATATACAGAACAGCAGCAGGCATTGCTGCAAAAAGTCACCGCTCTACAGCAGGAAAAACAATTGAGCCAGAATGCCCTTGGAAAATTACTGGGGATTTCCGGCACGGCATTATCCCAGCTGCGAAACGGCAAATATCAAGCCGATCCGCAGCGGATGTTTGACATCCTGGAATCCTATTTCGGCGTGAAAGAACAGACCGAACAGACCTATCAGGAAGTGCCATATGCAGATACCAGTATTTCCGAAGAAATTTATGATGTGATCAGTGTATGCCAGATCAAAGGCGGTCTGGCAGTTGCCGCCGGAGATGCCGGCATTGGAAAAACCAAAGCCGCCCGGCATTATGTGGCTCTGCACCCGGAAAACAGCATTTTAATGACCATGAACCCCTGTTTAATCAACATCAAAGCAGTCTTAAATTTGCTGGCAGACAAACTGAATCTGTCACCGGGACGCTCTAAAGATGCCCTGTGGTATGCCATCGTGCAAAAACTGAAAGACGGCATGGTGCTGATTTTTGACGAAGCCCAGCATCTGAATCTGAAAACCATCGAGGTACTGCGGAGCTTTTCGGATTATTTTGCCGACCGGGGGCAGACACTTGGAATTTGTTTCATCGGAAATCTGGATACAGTCACCAAAATGGGCAGCCAGAAAGCAGAATTTGCCCAGATTTCCAACCGCACAAAACAGCGGAAAACATACCTGCGGTCACAGATTCAGCGTTCCGACATTGAAAAACTATTCCCGATTCTGGTGCAGGAGAACAAAGAACTGGAACTGGATTTTTTACTTCAGACAGCCCGAACACCGCAGGCACTGCGGGGAGCCATCAACCTGTTTTCCAACGCCTACGACAACGAGGACTACAGCTATGCCGGACTGGTCGCCATGGCAAAGTTCATGGAACTGGAGGTCTAAAATGAAGAACGGAAAAAAGCCCACCAAATCCCAGAAGCAACTTTTGCAGCAGTTTGGATTTCAGGCAGAAGATTGGCTGATTGTAAAAAATACCAGCACGGAATTGCTGATACAGCACCGATACACCGGACGCACCAGACACGTTCCGAAACAATTCCAAAATTGAGAGGGGCTGCCCCCTCTCTCCTAATGCAGCCGATGGCGGTGGCAAGCCCGCAGACAATGCAGAGCCGGAATCAAATCATGGAGGAATTGCAAATGAAAAAAAGTTTAACAAGTAAGCAGCAATTGGACATGCTGACAGCTGTTCAGCAGATTCGGGAGCTGGAAACGGCAAAGCGGGAAATCCTGCATGCCATTGCAGAACAGCAGGAACGCATCAAAACATTGATGACGGACAAGCAGCTGGAAGAACTGGAACTGGACGAATATGTTGTTCGGTATGTGTCTGTGACATCTAAACGGTTCAACACGTCCGCCTTCAAGAAAACGCATGCAGATTTGTATGAACAGTACACGGAAACCGTTTCCAGCAAACGATTTTCCATTTCTTAAGGAGAAAAGCGATGACAAAAGAAGAATGGAAACAGGCAGAAGAAAAGCTGAACTCGGCATTCGGGAGAGTTGACCTGCTGGTGGATGGCTATGCAATCACCATCCAGAAAGAACCCTGCGATAAAATGCGGTTCGGATTGACCGTTTATGTAGATGGATATGTCAAAGGAAAATGGGTTGTACAGGACTGCGAAATTCGCAGGAAGTTCTATTACTGCAGTGAACGGTCGCTGCTGACAGCAAAAGAACGGAAAAAGCTGCAAAAGGAACGGAAAGCAGTTCGAGAAGCCGTGCTTGCAAGAGCGTCTTATCAGGTATTTTCACCGGTTTTCTATTCCTTCCGCACGCTGAAAAGCCATTTTCTCAAACAGAATACATCCATTGAACTTTGCAAGGAGGAATCGGTATGAGAACGACCGAAACAACCGGCAATCCATTTTTCGACCGTTTTTGGGCAGCCTATCCGAAGAAGGTCGGGAAAGAAAAAGCACGCCGGGCATTTGAAAAAGTGCATCCGACAGAAGACCAGCTTGTTCGGATGCTGGAAGCCATCACGGAACAAAGCCGTGTCTATTCCTGGAGCAAGGCGACCTGGAAATACATTCCACACCCTGCGACCTGGTTAAATCAAAAACGATGGGAGGATGAAGTGATTGGAGAAACTGTCGTTTCCGAAGATGGCTGCTACGGGGCTGACGTATTCTGACCTGATGCAACTGCGTGTGAAACAGTACAATGCCCAGCCCGGTACACTGACCGGGTATCATTGCAACATCTGCAATGACAAAGGGCTGCTTGCTGTTACGGACGGAGAACGGGAATGGATGACTCCCTGCACCTGCATGAAAACCAGAGATGCCCTGCGGAGAATCCGAGAAAGCGGACTGGAAGATCTGCTCCGCACCTGTACCTTTTCCAACTTTGAGACGGAACAGCCATTTCAGGCACGCATGAAACAATGTGCCACAGACTTTTTGAGTCAGCGGCAGGCATGGTTTTTTGTCGGCGGTCAGAGTGGCTGTGGGAAGACCCACATCTGCACGGCACTGGTCGGCGGATTTCTCAAACTGGGGCTTTCCGTCCGCTATCTGGTCTGGCAGGAAGACGCTGCCCGACTGAAAACAGCCATTATGGACGGCAGCTATACAACGGAACTGCTGCCCTACAAAGAAGCAGATGTGTTGTATTTGGATGATTTGTTTAAGACGAAGAGCGGCTTTTTGCAGGATGTCAGCAATGCAGACGTGAAGCTGGCATTTGAACTGCTGGACTATCGCTGCCGCAATCGAATGTTGACCATCTTATCTACGGAATGGACAACTGCCCAGCTGATTGAAGTGGATGAAGCCCTTGCCGGAAGAATCATCCGCATGGCACGGGGCTATACCATTTGTGTGAAAAAAGACCGGAACAAAAACTACCGGCTGAAAGGGGCGGACGGATGAGCGAACGAGATTCCGTGCAAAAGATTTATGGCATTGCTGCCGTGCTGGGCATGGTGGAATCCGGAAACCGGGAAGATGCTCTGCATCAGCTGGTGTACGGTATGACGGGAAAAGATTCCGTTCGGTCACTGTCTGAAGCAGAACGAAAATCGGTAGCAGCAGAATTGCGAAAACGGCTGCGAAAAGAATACCCGAGCTACCATCCGTCCAAAGAAGAATTTGCCGGAAAGATGACTGCCCGACAGAAAAGCAAGGCATGGGCGTTGCTGTATGAACTGGAACGAATTACTCCTTCTCCGGTCAGCATTCAGGAACGAATGGCAGGCGTTGTGCAGAAGGAACTGCAAATTACAGCCTCCGCTGCAGATCCTCTGCGATGGATTTCTCTGGCGGATGGGTCGAGATTGATTGAGCAGCTGAAACGCTATGTGCAGCATGCCAAAAAAGGCGGCGATGCCGAATGAATCTGGATCAGCTGATATTGGAACAGCTACATGGCAATCAGAGAGAACTTGCCGAAACCATCGGAATCGAAGCATACAAACGGCTGGTATTGAAGTATGGCGGCGGAAACATCTACATCTGCAAACCGGACACCCTGCTGCAGCCCCTGCGGGATGATGCCATTTATCATCATTTTACCGGCGACAATTACCGGGAACTTGCCCTTGCCTATCATCTGACAGAAAAAACAGTACGGGACATCATTGACAGACAAAATGCAGCCAATATGAGCGGTCAGATGTCCCTTTTACAGGAAGAGTTTTGAAGAAATAGGTGAATCTGTCGCCTAACTATACAAGAATCTAAAAAATGTGTTATGCTGGAACAAACAGGATAACACATTTTTTTATGGAAGGAGGGCGTTTGCAATTGACACAGGAGATTATCCTCTTCATTATCACAACCGTGATTACAGCAGTTCTGGGTGTGATTGGATATTTTCTAAAACGCACAATGGACAGGAACGACAAGAACGAAGCAGCCGTACAGGAACTGCGGGATAATCTGCTGACATTATCGGATAAATATGCCACAAAGGCAGAGATTCGGGAAATCAAAGCGTCCATGGAAAAGCTGTCGGAGAACATCGACTATATCAAAGAACACACAACGAAAAATGAGGATTTTATCCGAACTATGGCAAGACTGGAAAGCAAAATCGACCATTACTGCAGCAGATAGGAGGCGGAACGATGGAACAGACAGAAATGCTGCGGCGGATGCAGCAAAAAACATTTTTCAAGAATAACGGCATGGTGCTGAAGGCAGTCAATCTGCTGCGGGACAAATATGTATCGTTGTCCGATGTCTGTTATGCCCTGCACCCCAGCATGAACGAAGCAGAATTTCGGGATGCGGTGAACTACCTGACGGAATCCGGATACATCCGCCTGCGGAAGGCAGGCAGCAAGGAATCGTCCACATTGGCGGATACAGAAATGCAGGAACTGGAAGCCAAGGTCACAGCGGAAGGCATTCAAATCATCGCCTGTGTGCGGACAGATGTCTGCATTGACGTGTAAGGCGGTGCAGAATGGGTAAACGAAGGAAGCATTCTAAAATTGACCAGCTGGAACCGGCAGTGAAAGAAACTGTGGATGAAATGATTAAAACCGGAGCATATTACCGGGAGATCGTGGACTACATCCAGTCACACGGGGTCAGTATCTCACTGGCAGCAGTCGGAAAGTATGCAAAGAATTTAATGAGCACACTGGACGCTTTGCGGCTGAGTCAGGAAAATTTTCGGGCAATCATGGAAGAAACTGACCGGTATCCGGATCTGGACATGACAGACGGCATTCTGCGGCTGCTGTGCAATCAGATGCTGGATGCCATCAACAAGCTGCCGGAAGAACGGTTGCAGGAAGTGGATTTTGATACACTTTCCAAAAATGCAGTTGCCTTAACCCGTGCGGTTGCATACAAGAAAAATGTAGATGTCAAAACACGGGATGCACTGGAAAACGGAGCGGAACAGTTCCGGGATTTGATTTTTGAAGCGATGGCAGCAGAACGACCGGATTTATATCAGGAAGTGCGGCGGTTCATGAAGGAAAAGCAGAAGGAGGACAAGGCATGAGTATGTATGTGATTCGGGTAAAACCCGGAATGGATTGCGAAGTAGCAGCTAGCCTGCGAAAACGAGGATACTTTATCCGCTGTCCGCAGCGAACCCTGTCCATCCGGAAAGACGGTACCTGGACAGACCGGACAGAACCGATTTTTTCCGGATATTTGTTTTTAGAATCTCCAGAGCCTTTGCGGTCAGAGTCCTATTATGACATCTGTCAGGCAGATGGTGTGCTGTATTTTTTAAAGCAGGGCAGCCGACCAGCTTCTCTGTCCAGCCGGGAAGAAGTATATATTCGCTTACTCTGGAACAAGGGCTTCCCGATTTCTGCTTCTCGTGTCTTTGTGACCGCAAGCGGAGATTGTATGATTCTTTCCGGTATGCTGCGGCAATATGAAGGACAGATTCAGAGCATACAGCTGCGGCAGCGGCGAGCGAAAGTTGCCATTCCCATTCTTGGAAAAACCTATTCCGTCACATTACCCGTAATCGGAATTTAAACCTTTGCAAAAAAACTTGCTTACGTCTGCACGGCGGTAGATTCGTCCCGCCGGAACGGCGTTTGCAACAAAAATCAAAACGGATTTTACAGCAACATCCGAATGGCGGAGCCTGCCCAGAGAAAAGAGCGTTTAAAAGGTGTTTAAACGCCTGTAGAATCGTTTAAGAAATTCCACCCGAAACAGATTCCACAAAAACAGAAAACGGCATACAGGGGCAATTCTGCCCCTCATTTTTTTAGAAGGAGGAACTGTCCATGAACAGAAAAAAGAATAGCATTCGCATCCTGGCAGCCGGCATGGAACAGTTTGAAGCCAAACAGCAGCAGGCAGACTTTTCCACGCTGGAAACTTTTCTCGCTGCCTACCTTAATACGCCGGGACGCAAGCAACGAAAACAGCTGGCAGAAGAATTTCAGAAGCGACATTTGGAACTGCATCAATTTTTGAAGAGCCATCCGGATTTGCTGACCGCAGAAACGGAATTGCAGGCAATGATTGCCGGAGAACAGAATGAAACGGGTTCCAAGCAGATTTCCAACTTGCTGGAAAAACTGGAGGAGGGACTGTCATGATATTTCAGAACTTTTCTCCCAAGCAGCGGCAAGCAATGCTCTGGTGGGCGATGCCGGAGAGCAAGCAGTATGATGCCATTGTATGCGATGGGTCGGTACGTTCCGGCAAAACAATGGCAATGAGCATTGGATTTTTGATCTGGAGCATGCGGAATTTTGACCGGGAATCCTTTGCCTTCTGCGGAAAGACCATTGACAGCTTGAAACGAAACGTCATTCAGCCCCTGCAAAAATGGATGGAGGGCATTGTACAGCCGAAAATCAATTTATCCAAAAACTACATGGATGTGCAGTGGCTGGGACATGAAAACCGCTATTATTTTTTCGGCGGTAAGGACGAAAGCAGTTATACGCTGATTCAGGGCATCACTCTGGCAGGCGTGCTGCTGGATGAAGCCGCCTTGATGCCGCAATCCTTTGTGGATCAGGCAGTTGCCCGTTGTTCCGTTACGGATTCCCGGCTCTGGTTTAACTGCAATCCGGACGGCAGCGAAGAACATTGGTTTTTTCAGAACTGGGTTGGCGGAGAAGCTGCATCTGGGAAAAATCGGCTGCACCTGCATTTTACCATGGAGGACAATTATGCACTGTCCGATGCTGTCCGGCAGCGATACGAGCGAATGTATACCGGTGTATTCTATGAGCGGTATATTCTGGGGCTTTGGCGAATGGCAGAAGGTCTGGTGTATCCGATGTTCGACCGCAGCAGGCATGTGGTTCCGGATTGCATGCCACCTGCCGGAACGGGAACATTTTGGGTTTCCTGCGACTATGGTACCCGAAATCCAACTTCGATCGGACTGTGGCATCTGACCCCGAACGGCAATGCAACAAGATTGCGGGAGTACTATTATGATGGGCGGAAACAAAATTCCCGAACGGATGAAGAGCATTACACAGCGTTGGAGCAGCTGGTCGGAACACTCTATCCATTTGTGCGTGCAGTTATTATTGACCCGTCCGCTGCTTCTTTTATGGAATGCGTTCGGCGGCACGGAAAATTCCGGGTTTACAAGGCAAATAATTCTGTTTTGGACGGTATCCGGGATGTTGGCACGCTGCTTGCTTTAGACCGTCTTCACATTTGTGCCGGATGCAAAGACATCATCCGGGAATTTGGGCAATACCGATGGGACGGAAAATCCAAGGGACAAGATCAGGTCATCAAAGAATATGACCATGCCATGGATGACATGCGGTATTTTGTGCGGACAGCGATGAAGCACACCCTGAAAGAATTACGGCGGAGGTGATGAAATGATTGATATGAATGGAATTGCCGCTGCGATTGGCGTACCATGTACCGTCAGTGGCGTTATGCAGGAACATTTGCAGCTCTGGGAAACGCTTTACTGCAATCAGGCAGCCTGGGTGAATCAGAGAGTGCGTTCCCTGCAAATTCCTGCGGTCGTATCCAGAGAATTGAAACGACTGACACTGACAGAGTTTGATTTGACTGCAGCGGATTCCCGGTTGCAAGAGATTTTGCAGCGATTTTTACCCAAACTGCGGCAGAAACTGGATTATGGCATTGCCTCCGGCGGACTGCTGATGAAACCTTGCTATGCGGCAGGAGGAATTTTTGTAGATCTGGTACCGCAGGGGCGGTATTTACCCATCCAGTATACCGATGACCAGTGTACAGCAATTGCTTGCACAGAGTATGCAGTGATGGAAAAGAACTGCTATACCCGCATCGAAATCCATACCTATGAAAACGGAAGTCATACTGTAGAGAATCGCTGTTTCCGGTCGCCAATGGTTGGCGTGCTGGGAACGCCCTGTAGTCTATTGGAAGTTCCGCAGTGGGCATCCCTTTTGGAATCCATCACATTTCCAGCAGAACAGCCACTGTTTGCAGTGTTTCAGATGCCGGACACCAATAATATTGATTTAGACTGTCCGCTGGGAGTATCCGCTTTTTCAGATGCGGTTGGATTTATCCGGGATGCAGACGAACAATGGGAGCGGATTCTTTGGGAATTAGAATCGTCCGAACGGGCGATTGATGCCAGCGAGGATTTATTCCGGTTTAACCCGGAAACCAATCAGCCAGTACTGCCAAAGGGACGGGAGCGGATGTATCATTGCTTGGAAGCGACCGGAGATGGCGGAAAAACCATCTACAATACCTTTTCCCCGGAGGTGCGGGACAATTCGTATTTTCATGCCCTCAACCAGATATTCCGGCAAATCGAGAATACGACCGGGCTGAGTTATGGAACAATTTCCGAGGTTTCGGACGTTGAAAAAACGGCAGAGGAAGTCAAAAGCAGCAAGCAGCGTTCCTTTGTGCGAGTGTGTGACATCCAGAAAAATTTGCAGACTGCTCTGGAACAGCTGGCAGCAGCGGTGTTGACTTATGACCGCCTGCTCTTCCAAAATTCCAATACCGATGCAACGATTACCTGTCAATTTGGGGATGGCGTGCTGGAGGACACAGAAAAGGAGTTCAACCGACAGCTTGCCATGGTACAGGCACGAGTATTGAAACCGGAGCAGCTTCTGCAATATCATTTTCAATGTACGGAGGAAGAAGCACGAAATCTGCTGCCGGAACAGCAGGATGCAGGTGGTTTGTTTGACGGTGGTGCATTTTAATGCGGCAGCAATACGAACCATCTGCTGACCGCATCATTGCTCTATATCAGCAATTAGAAGATGATATTTTGTCAGCGGTCATCCGCAGAATCCTGAAAATGGGGTATGTTTCGGAAGCGTCCAAACATCAGCTGGAAGTCTTACAGGCTGCCGGCTTATTGTATGATGACATTGTGCAGCTGATTGCCGACCGCACAGATGCATGCACGGCACAGGTTCGGGCGTTATTTGAAGATGCTGGTGTGCAGACGGTCGCCATTGACAACAGCCTGCATGAAGCTGCCGGAGCGTTACCCATTGACATCCGGCAGGACAGCAGCACCCGACAAGTGCTGGAAGCCGGATACAAAAAGACACTTGGCACGATGCGAAATCTGGTCAGCACAACTGCAACGCAGGCACAGACCGTATTTATTCAGACCTGTGACCGGATATATATGCAGGTATCCTCCGGGGCATTCAGTTATCAGGAAGCAATCATGAACGCTCTGCGAGCCTTGGCGGACACAGGGGCAACAGTTTCTTACCCGACTGGACACACCGACCGCATGGATGTTGCTGTTCGGCGGTGCGTGCTGACAGGTGTCGGTCAGACAGCTGCAGCGGTTTCTTTACGACAAGCAGAAGATGCAGGCTGTTATCTCATGGAAATCACTGCCCACAGCGGTGCAAGACCTGACCATGCAGAATGGCAGGGGCAGCTTGTTACAATAACCGGAAAAGATGCCGGAAAAATCATTGACGGGCTGCGAGTTTTTACCCTCTCTGAAATCGGTTATGGCAGCGGCGAAGGGTTCAAAGGTTGGAACTGCCGCCATAACTGGCATGCTTATTATCCGGGATTCAGCACACCAAATTACACGCCGGAGGAACTGAAAAAGCTGGATGAACCGTGTATTTCGTACAACAGAAAATTGTACACGGAATATGAAATCAGCCAGATGCAGCGAGCACAGGAACGAAGAGTCCGAGCCTGGAAGCGGCGTTGCATCACTGCACAGGAAGGCGTGAACAGTGCCACAGATGAAGCGACCAGAGCGACAGCACAGGCAGAATTTGACCGGTCAGCACGTTACCTGAAAAACAATGAAGCAAAGCTGAAAGACTTTTGCAGGCAAACCGGACAAGACCGTGACCGGTTCCGGGAACAGGTGCTTGGATTCAATCGGTCAACGGCACAAAAAGCCGTGCATGTTGCAAAGAAAAGTGGGTTGACTTCTGGCGGTAGAAGTGGTACAATAAAAGAAAAAGACATGTTCCACACAAAAGACGACCCTATGCGAGAAGTTTTAGGAAGTGCAGAACAATCACATCCTGAAGAATTGCAACAATTTCTTGATTATTTATCAGAGCGAAAAGTGGATGTTATTCGCCGTTCTGGAAACTCGTCTATGGGATATCAGCCAGGCTTGCGGAGAGGTGAACCAGGACAAATAGTTATGGAAGACGGAGCAAGTTATTCTGCATGGTTGCACGAAGTGCAGCATGCAAAGGATGATGAATCAGAAGGATGGGGCGGAATGGCTACACTTTTCGACCGAGACAAAAGATGGAAAATGGAATACGATGCCTATGAAAAAGAAATTGAATTTGCAAAATCTCTTAAAAGACAAGATATTGTGGAACGGCTTGAAATTCTAAGAGAAAATGAAAGGAAAGCAATCTATGGAGAATGATGGTCAAAAATTGATAAACAACATGCTCGAAGGAGACATCGCATCAATAAAAAAAGGATTTGCTTCCAATTCAATATTGATAAAAATCGACGCTATTATATGTGCTGTTAAAGAGAAAACAAGTGATAAAGAAATTATAAACGAAATCACATCATTAAAGAATGATGGTCGTTATTTACGGTCAGTGGCTTTTACAGTTGGAGAATTTGCTATAGCTGGATTGCATTTACTTGGGATTGAATCATATGATGGGGAAAACCCATCAATAAAGCGACTGATAGAAAGCAAATTTGATTTTTAACTTCGAGGAGAAGTAACCATGCCAACAACTTATCGGCTCAGTAAACGGAATTGAAAATATTAGCGGCTTAAAGGAGCAGAAATGAATAATTTTACAATCATATACAAGATACTAAAAGCGTTAGAAGCGGCTATGGATTCAGACACTTTCGATGAAACCGCAATTTCTCCAGAACGATTGAAAATCTCAGAAAACAGAAGAAATAAACTGCTGATTCAATTGTATAAAGCTGGATATATCGAAAATCTTTATATAAAAACGTATGTTGACGAAGATTTTCCATCTGTTACAGTGTTGCCAAAAACAACAATCACAATAAAAGGGCTGGAATATCTGGAGGAAAATTCTTTAATGAAGAAAGCAGCAAAGATTATAAAAGAAGCAAAGGGATTTATTTCATAAAAACAGTTGACTAAAGCATCTCAATGAGGTGCTTTTTTCATGCCTGAAAGGAGAAAACCATGAGAAAAATGACATTTGGCGACGCATTGGAAGCACTGAAAATTGGAAAGAAAGTTGCCAGAATCGGATGGAACGGCAAAGGAATGTATCTTTACCTCGCAGATGGAAAGCTTTTAACGGAAGAAATCGGAGATGGAAGCTATCCGTTTACTGATACTGTTGTTATGAAAACGGCAGACAATAAATATTGTATTGGTTGGCTTGCCAGCCAGACCGATATGCTAGCGGAAGATTGGTGTATTGTTGAGCGATAGTTAACAGCGAAATGAGCATCTCAGCGAGGTGCTTTTTTCATGCTTAAATACCGATTAAATTATTTTTAAGCAGTGCTTGAAAGGAAGAAATTTGATGAAAAAGAAATGGATGGCGGTTCTGGCTGGACTTGCTTGCTGTGCGGTTGCCTTTACAGGGTGCAGAGAATCCACTCGTGCGAGATACAATGTACAAAAGCAAGCGGACTATTTTAATGTAGAACGAAGGCTGACAGTTATCAATGCCCGTTCTGATAAACCTGTGTTGGAGATGGTCGGCTATTTTTCTATTTCCAATAATGATGATAATGAACTTGTTGTCACACTGGAAACCGGACAAAACGAATACAAAGTTAACTATGTTTACCTGAACGAATGGACGATTTATACAGTTGAAGACATTAGTGGAGCACATGTTGACCCGTATCACTACGAAATCAACTTTTTACCGGAAATGATTCAGCCTTTTACAATTGTTTCTAAAGATTGAAACCGCTGCACGCCAGCACAATTCAAACATATAGAGCATCCGAAAGGGTGCTTTTTTCATGCCTTGAGGAGGAATTACAATGATGAACGGCTATTACGACCCTGCAGACTATGACGGACTCACAGACGAAGAAATCACTGCAATGTGGAAAGACACGGAAAGAGATAGGTTTAAAGCAGGAAGCAAGCCTATTTGGACAAGCAAGACAAAGTTGGGATACACGCCTATTTTTATCGGCAAAAGTGGGGCTGTGTATGTCGGCGGCGTGAAACTGGAAGGTGTTCGGCTTGTCGAAAACGTAGGCAAAGTTCAAGGCATCCATACACTTTGCGTGGTATTTGATACTGATAAGGTGGTTGACATGCGGACAAGAGTAAAGGCAACACTGTCAGAACCTGACACCATTGAGCTAAAAGAGGTGCTTAATCGTGTATTTAGATGAGGAAGAAACGGTATATGTACGTCATTACATTGATGAAGAAAAGGAAAGAAGTGCTTTAATGAAAAGCGAATTGCCGAATGATGCTATCGCTTTGTATGATGGCGTTCCAGAAGTGAGGACGTCACTACCAAAGCGAGAAACGCCATGGGACATGACAACCAAAGAGCAAAAAAAGGCAAAGTGGCAAGCAATCCTCTGCAGCGTTATTGCAATGTTGATTGTGATTGCAATGATTTTGCAGAGCAAAGCCGGAATCTAAACCTAACCAGCACTCTTTCGGGTGCTATTTTTATACCCAAAATCAGAAAGGAGCAGGCATATGACTATTGAAATCACAGGCACACAGGAAGAAGTAACCGCATTTCTTCACAGCATGGGCAAAAGTTGGATCACGCTGGAAGAATTGCAGGAACAGGAGGAAGCACATGATTGACCAGAAGTTTTTAGAAAGCCTTGGTGTGACGGATGAAAGTGCGGTGCAGAAGATCACCGAAACTTACACTGCCGACATCCAGGCAGAACAGGACGCTGCAGCAGCCACCAAAACACAGCTGGATGAAGCCAACAAGACCATCCAATCTTACAAGGATATGGACATTGATGGCATTCAGCAGTCCGCAGCCGATTGGCAAAAAAAGTATGAGCAGGCAGAGGCAGACCGCAAAGCAAAGGATTACAGCGACCGCCTGGATCAGTTTGTCCAGCAGCAGGGCATGACAAATGCCGTGTATGCAGACTATTTAAAACGGCAGCTGCTGGATAAAAAGCTGCAGTTTGATGACAAGGGTGAGCTGATCGGCGGAACAGAGGCGGTGCAGGATTTGAGAAAGACCTGTCCGGATGCATTTTTGCTGAATCCAAATCATCCGGCGGTTGCCCCGACATCACACAGCACACCGCAGGCAATGGATGGTGTCGAGTCTGCCTTTTACGCTATGAACCCAAATTTGAAACACAACTAATGGAGGAATTTACTTATGGCACATGCTTTACAGGAACGATACTCGAAGCTGGTAGACGAAAAGCTGCGTGCGACGCTCGTCACCAAGGACAATCTCATTTTTAACAACCGCTACGAAGGCGACCCGAAAGCCGGTATGGTAAAGGTGCCGGTACGGGACACTGAGGTGGAAGTGAAAAAGTATGACCGGCAGAACGGTGTAGATATTTCTGCTGGTTCTACAACCTATTTCAATTTGCCGATTGACAATGACGAAGCGGTTAATGAAATGATTGACGGTTTTGAAGCAGCTGCTGTGCCGGATGGCATCAAGGCGGAACGGCTGGACAGTGCTGGTTACTCTCTGGGGCTGTCTATGGATACGAAATCTATCCGGGCACTGGAAGAAACAACTGGTATCACCATTGCAACCACGAAGACTGCCTGCACCGACAGTACCGCATACAAGGCAGTTTTGGCTGCGAAACGGACACAGTCCCGAATGGGCGTGCCGAACGATGGACGGCGTTGGCTGATTGCTTCTCCGGAATTTATGGAAGTCCTGCTGTCTGATGACCATTACATCCGGCAGGGGGACTTGTCCCAGGAACTGGTACAGTCCGGGGTGGTTGGCAGAATCGCAGGGTATAACGTTTTTGAATCTAACAACACGATGTTCGAGGATACTACGATTGTCGGCGGCAAGAAGACCACTACAGAATTCATTTGCGGTCACCCGAACTGGTGCCACCGGGTGCAGGAATGGTCTGTTCCAGTTGCCATCAACAATTTGACAAACAAGTACATCGGATCTTCTGCGGTACAAGGTCGAAAGGTCTATGGGATTGGTATCTCTAAGCCGAAAACCGTCTATGTGAAGCGAACCGAGGTATAAGGATGGCAGTCTATGCAGATTTTCCATACTATCAGGATTTCTACTGCGGCACGGTGTTTCCAGATGCGGCGGTATTTCGCACGGCTGCCGCCCGTGCATCTGACTATATCGACAATGTGACCTTCGGGCGGCTTACCGGCAGCGTGCCGGAACCGTTTGCGGAGCAGGTTAAAAAATGTGCGTGTGCGTTGGCGGAGGTGTTTGAACTACAGCGGCAGGTGTATGCCAGCACTGACGGCAGCGGTGCAAAAAAGTCCGAAACGCAGCACAATTACAGCGTAACATACAGCACGCCGACAGAAACGCTGACGGCTCTGCTGAGCGGTAAGAGCGTTGCAGATTATCTGTACAGCATTTGTCTGCGGTATTTAGGACGCACAGGGCTGATGTATCGGGGGTGTGATTGATGTTTACGAACTGCGATGCGATTACAATTTATCATCCAGAGGGGGCGGTCAATCACCGCCCTGTTTTTCGTCGCCATGTCATCAGGAATGTGTACTGGGAAGAATCCATTGGCAGCCGACAGAACGGAAAAGAGGTGCAGCAGAGTGACAGCATTTATGTCTGCATTCCTGCATCATCTGTGACAGACTACGTTCCGGCACGGGATGACCTGCTGTTTCGTGGCATTATTTCGGAAGAAAAAGAACTGCACGAAATACAGACACTGCCAAACAAACACACCATTACAGCGGTTGCAGATTGCCGGTATGGCTCTGCAGCGGTTCAGCACATCGAGGTGACAGCAAATTGATTACAGGTTTTAAGATTCGCATGCCGACTGCAAAAGATTTTTCCGACCGCCTGCAAAAAGCACAAAAGTTTGTAGACAGTGAGGTGCTGCGAAAAAGCGACCCATACGTTCCGTTCAAGACTGGCATGCTGCGAGATTCTGGCGTTTTAGGAACGAAAATCGGCAGCGGCAGGATTCGCTATCTTGCCCCATATGCACGCAAGCAATACTACAAAGGGCTGTCTACTGGCAAACGTGGCAGATACTGGGTAAAACGTGCGATGACGGCACATGGAGATGCTATTCAAAGAAGCACACAAAAAATATTGAACGGAGCGTGATATTGTGTCAATGATACAGGCAGTATGGGACTATTTTTCCACCTGTCCCCTGCTGGAAAATCAGCGAATTTTAGGGGTTGACCGGTTGGGCGTTGACCCAATCGAATACACCATTGACATTCTTCCCGGCGAGCAAATCGTAAAGCGATATGTGGACGGTTCCAGCATCCGCCAAATCGAACTGACATTTTCCAGCCGAGAACCGTATGGTCGAGATGTTATACAAAACATCCAGAATTCTGAATTTTACGAAAAGTTTGCTGATTGGGTCGAGCAGAACGATGATGCCGGAATCTATCCGGACTTTGGCGAAGGGAAAACAGTCAGAAGCATGCAAGTGATTAGCAGCGGCTATGCAGTAGAGGTGACGGAAAAAACATCACGCTATCAAATCCAGCTGCGAATCACCTATTTACAATCATGGAGGTATTGGAAAAATGGGTAAGGGTATTGATAGTTTAAAAACAAGAAAGCGTTCCGAAAAGCTGGCGTTTCTGGAAGTGAAGACTGACAGCACATCCAAGTATGTTCGTCTGGAAGGCTTCACAACACAGACGTTTAACGCAAATGCAAGCGAGTACAGCCGACAGTATGTGGACGAAGACACCGAACGGACAGACGTGAAGAGCTATGCAGAGAGCATCAACTACGCTTTTGACCAGTATGTCGGTCAGGAGGCGTTGGAAGAAATTGTAAAGATTACCGAAAACGAGTTGACTGGTTTTGATGCAGTTCGTAAAATCATTGTAGCCGATATGACAACTTTAACTGGTTCGGGCGATAAAGTACCAACATATTCCGCCGAAGCAACTGTGAGAAGCTATACGATTGTGCCATCCAGCAATGGTGACACGACCGACTGCATGACCTATTCCGGTGATTTTAAGTCCCGTGGAGCGAAGACTAAATGCAGAGTATCGTTTGATAGCGATTTCCAAACGGTAAAAATTGTAGCAGAAAGCACTGTTGCCAGTCAGAGTGCAAAGAGCACGGAAAAGAATGTAGAGGTGAAAAAGTAATTGATGCAGGATTTGTATACAGTTACCATCAATGGCACGAAACTGCATGTTGATGCAGAAGATGCAAGTTTCATGGAACGCTATCAAGCCGCTTATGATGCGATGTCTGCAAATCCTGCAGACACGCTGAACGACAATCCGGCAACAGTGATTCGAAAATACTGTCAGAGTTATCGTAATTTTTTTGATGCTCTCTTTGGCGATGGAACAGCTGCGGCTGTATTTGCAGGGATGCCGGACAACGCCAGAATGTACGATGAAGTTTTTACCGTGCTGATAAAAGCCATATTGGAACAGCGAATGGCAGCAGCACTGCGACTAACGGAGGCAGCGAAACGATATGTCCCACGAGAATTGGTATAACATCCTGACTGACCGCCTGCCGGACAGTGTGGAAGTGAACGGAAAAAACTATCCAGTTCACACCAGCTTTCGGGATTGGATTTCCTTCTTTTTTCTGCATGAAGACGCAGACTTGACGGACATCGAAAAAGTCACACTTGCAATGAACTGGTATCGAAACACAATTCCGGGAAACAAAGCAGCCGCTTATCAGGCATTACAGGAATTTGCTGCCTGCGAACGTCTGCCAAAGTCCAAACGAAAAGCAACGGGAGTACGTTCCACTCCCGTTTTTTCGTATCTGCATGACAGCGTGTATTTGTATTCTGATTTTTTGCGATACTATCAAATCAACTTGCAGACAACACCGCTGCACTGGTTTGCATTTAACGCATTATTTGAAGGGCTGCCGGAGAAAAGCAGCACAAAACAGCGAATTGCGTATCGGTGTATCAATATTGGTTGCATCAAAGACAAGGAAGAACGGAAAAGGATTTTGCAGATTCAGCGTGCAATTGCGATTCCACAGAAGCCCATGACCGCAGCAGAGGTCGGCAGTTTATTTGGATAAGAGGAGAGAAAATGGCAGAAGAAAAGGCATTGGTCTTTGACACTGGAATTGATAAAAGCGGATTAGAAAAGGGATTGGCAGAAATAGAAGAATCCATTGTATCCACTGCTACCAATTCTGAAAAAGAAGCAGAAAAAGCGTTTGACAGCATGAAGTCCCAGGTTGCAAAACTGGCAAATTCCTACAAAGAAGCCGGAATGACAGCATCCGATGCCATGAAAAAGGCATGGGAAGAAGTACGAGATGGTTCATCTTCTTTCCAAACCGCAGAAAGGAATGTGTCTGGATTTGCTGAGAAAGCAGAATCCGAATTACAGAGCGTGGAAGAAGTTGCAAGTCAGTCGTTTTCTACGATTCCGCAAAATGCTGAAAAGAGTTTTGAAGCTGCTGGAACATCTGTAGACCAGTTTTCCGAGAAGCTACAGAAAGTCATGGCGACTGCTGGGCTGGCATATGGAGCGAAGGAAATTACGGAAATCGGCACGGATTACGAACAGGCTATGAAACAGGTTGCTGCTGTTACAGGTGCCGGCACCGAAGAAATGAATGCCATGAGCGATTCCATCCAAAAGATTTATACCAGCGGCATTGGTGAAAATCTGGAAGAAGTTGCTGGGGCTGCTGCCCTGGTAAAACAGCAGTTTGGCGATATTGATTCCAGCACGCTGGAGCAAATCACACAGGATGCCATTGCAATGTCTGGTATTTTCGGAACAGATTTGAACGAAACGCTGCGAGGGGTCAACGCTCTGATGAGCAACATGGGATTGAGTGCGGAAGAAGCCTTCGACTACATTGCAAAAGGTACACAAAATGGGTTGGACAAAAGCGGTGAACTCTCTGACAATCTGGCGGAGTATTCGCAGATTTGGGAACAGGCTGGATTTTCCGCAGAAGAGATGTTCTCCATCCTGCAAAATGGCTTGGACAGCGGTGCATACAATCTGGATAAAGTCAACGACTTTGTAAAGGAATTTTCCATATCTCTTTCTGACGGCAGAATCGAAGAAAATGTAGACAAGTTTTCGCTGGGAACACGAAATCTGTTTGCAGAGTGGCAGAACGGGAAAGCATCGCAGAAGGATGTGTTCAACTCCATCATTTCGGACTTATCCAATATGACAGACCAGCAGGAAGCCCTGTCCATTGCATCCTCTGTTTGGAGTGCTTTGGGCGAAGACAATGCGATGAAGGTCATTACCTCTCTGAACAATGTGAACGACACTTACAGCGATGTAAAAGGCACGATGGAATCCATCGAAGAAATCAATTATGACAACTTTGCAGACAAAACTGCTGCACTGAAACGGCAAGTCGAAATGGATGTCATTATTCCCATCACGCAGAAATATATGCCGAAAATCGAAAAGGCAATTGACTATGTTTCTGAACACTTGGATGAAATTGTAGAGCATGCAAAGCCGATTGCTGCTGGAATTGCAGCTGCCTTTGCGGTAAAAAAGATTGTGGATTTCGGAACGACCACCGTCAACACAGTCAAAACCATTAAGACTGCCTTCCAGATTTTGAATGCATCTAATCCATTGGGGTGGATTGCCTTGGGAATTGGTGCAGTTGTGAGCGTTGGTTCTGTACTGATTGCAGATGCAAAGAAAAAGTCGCAGGAATGGAAAGACCACTTGGAAGATGTTCGGGATTCCGCTGCAAAGATTCCAGACGAAGTACAAAAATCCATTGAAAAGACGCAGGAATGCACGCAGGCATGGGAAGAAATGCACCAGAAAATCAGTCAAGACGGCATGGTAGAAGATTCTGACTATGAAGCAGTCAATCAGCTGAAAGATTCCTTGATGGCGTTGATAAACGCAGACGGTACGATTAAAACAGGGCAAGAAGAAAAGGTGCAAAGCCTGATTGACCAGCTGGACGAATACAGCTATACAGGTTTGACCGTATCGGACGGCTTAATCCAGAAAAACGGCGAGGTTGTCAACAGTTACAGCAAAATTGCAGGTGCGATTGATGAAGTAATTGACAAGCAGCACGCACAAAATTATCTGGATATGTTGGGGGAAGCATCCAAACAAGCCCAGCAGGAACGTCCGGCATTGCTGCAGGCAGTTACAGAACAGAATCAGGAATTGCAGGCGAAAAAGGAAGAACGTCAGCAAATCATTGATGAAATGGCACAGTTTAAGCTAGACAACACCTACACCTTAACGGACATCAATGGAAAAACGGAATCAATCTGGAACGATACAGATGCATCCAAAACATATGATGAAATGCGGGAAAAGTTAAACGGTGTCAACGACAGCATTCAGACATTGAGTACAACATACTACGAATCCACCACGCAGTTGGAAAAAGGTGCAGATGCCATGCATGCATACAAGGAAGCAGCCGAAGCCTATGCAAGCGGAGATTTGGACACCGTAACGCAGGCTTTTAGTGACTTACAAAACAATGTGCTGACCGCTTCGACTGCCACGGCAGAGCAGCTGAAAGCACAGGAAGAAGAAGCAAGAACGCACTATGAAACCTTGAAGCAAATGGCGGAAGAAAAGCCCGGTTCTGTTCTTGCAGAAGACCTGAACGATGCAAAACGGCTTGCAGAAGATGCTGCAGTGGAACTGGAAATCAAAACCGGCGAACACGCAGATAATGCCGGCAAGACGTTTCTGGATACACTGTCAGCATCCGGCATGAGCGAGGGAGAAAAACTGGATGCCCTGAATCGTTACATTGAAGAACGTCTGAACAATGGTGACAATCTGAACAAGATTGCACAGGACATCGGTTTGGATTATGACAGCGGTTTTGCAACTGGGATTACAGACAATGCAGGCATGGTAGAAGAAGCAGTCAAAGCGTTGGGGAAAGTGGCAGAAGCACATCTGAGAATCAGTATTGATTCTCATTCCCCTTCCAAACTTTCCAAAAGCATCGGTGGTGACTGGGACGAAGGTTTTGCAATCGGTATCGAAGAAGGAATCCCAGACGTTTCCACCGCATCCGCAGATATGGCAAACACTGCCGTTTCTTCCACTTTGGATACCATGAACGCACATGGTGGCTGGGATAAAAGTTTTGCAATCGGCATCAGAGAAGGAGCTCCAGGCGTTTCCGCTGTGTCTGCGAATATGGCAAACGCCGCCGTTTCGTCTACCTTAGGCATCATGAATGCACAGGGTGCAGCAGCTGTTTCAGCGTATAGTCCTGTATTGCAACAGGCGTATGCAGCCCCTGCAGCAGCAAGTACATCAACCGCTGCTCCGTCCAGTTCTCAGCCGCAGGGTGACATCATCATTCCGATTAGCATTGGCGATGAAACGCTTGAAACGGTCGTTGTGAACGCCATAACCAGAGCCAATGCAAATAGTGGGGGGTGGAGCGTGTGATAACCATTTCCAGAGAGCAATTCCCATATGCTGCCTACCTTCGAGTGATCGGCATTCGGGTGGATGCGTATGAAGATAGTGCCAACACATGGGCGACACTGGACGATTTGGGAACAATCACGAAAATTGGAACGGATACCATCGTTGAAAAAAACAACCATGATGTACTGGTTTTTCGGAAGGACGGAACAATTCGACTAGACCGGAATGGACATCCTGCGGACAGAAATGGAAACGAAATCATTGAAGACTGCTCTGTGCAGTGCACACCGCAGGGAGATGGCTCTTATCTGGGCGAAAACGGCAATATTTACACCAAAGATGATACCATCCCTGGAACTTGTACCGATCAGAACGGCGGTACATTTGTATGGAATGAGGATGTGGATGGCAAGATCCGCATCTGGACGATTTATTATGATAATTCGTTGATGCGGAATCTGTTGCAGTTCGATGTGTCCTATGCGGAAACTGTCAGCACTTATGAAAACGAGAGCGGTCAGACCATTACCTATCCAGTCCGCATTGGAAAAAGAAAGATTGATTTAAAAATCGAAACCGATCTACAAAGCTTGATCATGCTGAAAGACTATTTTTCGCAGCCGGAGTGCTTTTTCTTCTATCGCAGCACGACAGATATTGAAGAACAACATGGAACATTTCGCAAAACCAGTGAGATTCAGATTCAGACGATTGCAAATGAAAGCAATTTTCGCAACGCACACTGGTTTGATGATGTATCCTTTTTTTATGATGTTGATTCGGAATATGGCGATTATTTGCAGCGGCTCTATGATTTTTACAAGGGAAATGATTATCACACGGGAGCATATGAGTTTTCCGTCAGTCTGGAGGAGGTGTAACAATGGTTATTTATGAGCATGTCAAGGGCATTCTCTCTGTTCCCTGCTATCTGGATAATGGTGATTATGCTGAATACACAACGGACATTGCTTTTACCGATTCTGATATTGTCCGAAATAGCTGTTCCATCAAGTCCTCTGCCTGCGACAGCAGCACCTTTTCCCTTGGCAGTGTCCGTCCGGCAGAATTGTCCATTCAGCTGCACTTAGAGCAAGACGGCATCAATGCATATAACCTGTATGGTGCAAAAATCATTCTGTACAGCTGCTATCAAAAAGAGCCTAAGCCGTCAGATTGGATTTTCCGTGGAATGTTCTGGGTGACATCTGTATCCCGTAAAAAAACGCTGTACACGCTTCGGGCATCGGATGCCTTGGTATGGCTAAATAACAATTCCATTTCGTCTGGTTCTGGAAAAGTTGATGACGATGAAAGCGAAGTATCCAAAAAGCTGCGAGAAAAGCTGGAAGGCTATGAAGGAGAAGCCGGCGGCGGCGGTGTTTATTCTCTGCATGAAATTGTCACCGATGTTGTCACATGGACAAATGACATTCTGCAAAATATGATTGCAGAGAAACCACTTGCTTATGAACATATCAATTCCATCCCGAATGATGATCCAAAACTGGGAAATTCTTACAGCGGTTATACACTGATGCGAAAATCAGAAGAAGGAGAATCCAGAAATACCCGATACAGTGCGATTGATTATATTTCTGCTCTTGCAAAACCAGCTTGCTCTTTTGTCTGTATGCGAAATGATCAATACAGCATTCAGAACAACACATTACAAGTCCCGTTTTCCCTTGTCCCGTTTGGCTTTTTCAAAGACAAAATCTGTGTCCCGTTTTCCGCCATTGCAAGAGATAGCTGCGATGTGGCATCGTATAACATCTATATTCAAAAGGTCTATTTTAAAACCTATGATGATACTGGATGGACAAATGCAAGGGAATACAAGCCAATGCTGGGAAATGCAGAAATCGACCTGTCCAGCAATTGCTTTTTTGATGGAAGAAGAATGGAAACGGTTTTGAATTATCAAGAAGACTTTCCGGACGCAAACGACAAAAACGAATATCCGATTGTGGAAGCAGCAGCAAATTATCTGTTTCATAATGTGCTGCTGAAACCGTTTCAGCTAAAATGCTATCTGAAATTTGATGACATGGAACACTTCCCTAAGTTGGGGCAGCGAATTGAAATCGAATATCAGCCCGGGAAATGGGCAGAAAGCACCATTACAAACATGACCTGGAAGTTCCGTGGCGGATGGGAATTTTCCTGCACTGGGAAAGATACCAGAGTGCTGGCACAGGCTGCAAAGCGGTCGTTGGCATTCAACTCCGAAAATGCATCGAAACGCCATGCGGACATTGTGGCAGCAAGTGCTAAAAAAATTGCTTTAGCGAAAGCAGACGAAGCTTGGAATTATGCTGACAAGAATGTATCAGATATACAAAATTTAGAAGATAACAAAGTTGAAAACGAAGAATTTAAAAACGCAATCAATGCCCTCTGGGATGCTATCAATAACTTGTAAGGGAGATGATACCATGCTAACCGCAAATCAAAAATACATCGACACGGCAAATATCAAGCACTTGTTGAGTGCCGGCGAAAAGAACGCCGATAAAATCCAAATCGCCGTTGACCGATACTACCACCAAACGGATCTGTCTGACTGCCTGTTTACCCTGCGAGCAGTCAACAGCAGTGGGGGGCTGGTCATGCAGAATCTTGAAAAAGAGACAACAGAAAATCAAATCATCCTGACATGGGCAATTACCGAGGATTTTACGGCAGTTCCCGGTCAGCTGCTGCCGGAAATCGTTGGTCAGCAGGATGACACTGTTGTGATCAAATACGAGATGACCCCGATGGTTGTTCGTAACTCCATTTTGGAGCAGTACAAAGGCGGAATTGATGCGATTGACAAAGCTCTCCGTGAGATGCAGTCCATCCTTGCACAAGCAGAACAGCTGATTGCAAAAATGCCGATCATCAAAAACGGCACATGGTGGATTTATGATGCAACCACGGGCAATTATCAGGATTCCGGACAGTCTGCAAAGGGCGACACTGGAACGCCCGGCAAGGACGGCATAAACGGAAAAGACGGAAAAAACGGTGCAGACGGTTACTCCCCAACGGCAACCGTCACCGAAACGGACACCGGAGCAACCATCACCATCACCGACAAAAACGGTACAACCACAGCAACCGTCAAAAACGGGATAAGCGGTGACGCTGCATCTTGGGGCGACTTTACACCCGGATGGGATGGGCAAGCGACCTTAAGCTATTGCAAAGCAAAATTGGTGACGGTGATGGGCAAGCAAACATGGCAGATATTGCCGTCCATCAGCACGGTATCTCACAACGCTCTGGATATTGTACCGGACGGGCTGTTTGTGCTGGATTTGTCGCCGGATGTTAATGTACTCAAAGAATCCGCCCATACACACGACAATAAAGATTTTTTGGACGGCATTGAAACTTACTTGCATAGCACTTACTCGAAAGTGACCGCAGAGCGAGAGGCGGCGGATAATAACCTTGCAACTCGCATCAAAGCCTTAGAGGACAGCGTCGGCGATATATCCACGGTGCTTGCAACGATGGTGGAGGTGTAACATGGCGGTGACAATCGCAGAACAGCTGACAAAATTAAACCAACTGCGGCAGCAGCTTGCAGCGAACCTGACCACAAAGGGCGTGACGGCAAGCACGGCTGAAAAGTTTAATACCCTTGTGCCGAAAGTGCTGGAAATTTCGGGTGGCGAATCTCCAACCACAACGGTGTTGTATGATGCAACCCATCGGGACAAGGTATCTTTGCTTTACAATGGTACGATTTACAGCGTGGCAGATTTTACAGCGATTTATGCAGATTTTTGCAGTGCGAAGAACAACTACGCTCTGAACTATGGAACATCTATTTTCGGGTGGGATTATAGCTGCTATACCTGTTGCACGCTGCCGATCAGCGTGACAGCATCCACGCAAATTGCAATCCGCTTTCTTTCTGGAAGTACGGAAGTCGGCATTTTACGCTTGGTACAGTCCGACACGGGTACAGCTGCGGACATTCTCGCCAAAGCACAGACGGAAGGCAGTTATATGGACTTGTCGTTGCAGTGGCTGCAAAATACCGAATATGTTACCACACTGACACCTTGCGAGGGCGTAACAGCAGGCACTTATTATTTGGTGTGGGTCGGGCGGAGCAATAACAGCCATCCGCTGATTCAATCTATCACAATTTTGTAAGGAGGGAAAATACAATGAATATTATTGAAGCAATGGAACAGCTGAAAGCAGGAAAAGCCATCCAGAGAACCGGCTGGGGTAACGCAAAAATTCAAGCAGTGCAGCTTGAAAATGGACAGTATCAGATTTTTGCATCCGGTGACCTAACCCCGGAAATGTTGGTACTGCTTTCCGGTGACTATGAAACAAAGGAGGAAGAATCGGTATGAGAAATTGGAAACTTTGGGCGAAGGCTGCAACTGTTCGAGCCGTGAAAACCATGGCACAGACCGCTGTAGCAACGATTGGCGTGGCTGCCGTGATGCAGGATGTCAATTGGATTGCCGTGGGCAGTGCGGCTCTGCTGGCTGGCGTGTTGTCTGTTTTGACCAGCATTGCTGGATTGCCAGAAGTCGAATAAGGAGTGCAATATGGCAATTCTTACATACAAATTTGATGACCAAACACAGCTTTCCCCGCATTTCAATGCACGAGAGTTTCGTTGCCAGTGTGGACAGCCACATGAAACTTTGATTGCATCTGAACTGGTCGACAAGCTGGAAGCCCTCTACACCGCTCTGAACTGTAGCAAAATCATTGTAACAAGCGGCTACCGCTGTCCAGAGCATGACAAGGCGGTCGGCGGTACAAGCAGCGGACAGCATACCAAAGGCACTGCTGCGGATGTCTGCTGTTACGGGCAGGACGGGCAACCAATCAGCAGCAAAACGGTGTGCTGTAAGGCTCAGAATCTGGGGTTTGGAGGTATCGCTAACATCACAAGTAGTTATCAATACACACATCTGGATGTGCGGACAGGATACCGCTGGCTTGGGGATGAAACAAATGGCAATGGCACAGTTACAGAGGATTTTTACAAGTATTTTGGCATAGAAAAGTCAGAGCCTGAAACAAAAAATCTCTTAAAAGGGATTGATGTGTCCTATGCACAGGGTGTGATTGACTGGGAAAAAGTAAAAGCATCTGGGCTGGTAGATTTTGCGATTCTGCGAGCAGGCTATGGCAAAGAAACTTCTCAGATTGATAACCAATTCAGTCGAAACCATACAGCCTGCAAACAGCTGGGTATTCCGGTTGGTGCTTACTGGTATAGTTACGCCACTACTGTCGCCGAAGCGGAGCAGGAAGCGAAGGTTTGCCTGCAAACGATTCGGGGAAAACAATTTGAATATCCAGTTGCATTTGATATTGAAGAGGCTCGCTGCCTTCCACAAGCCGATGCCCTCAGCACCACATTTTGCACTGCATTGGAAAATGCCGGTTATTATACGGCGATTTATACATTCAAATCTGCCTTGGAAAGTAATTTCAGTGCGGCAGTCAAAAATCGCTATGATATTTTTCTGTCCCATATTGGCGTACAGCAAACAGATTATGCTGGGTCTTATGGACTATGGCAGTATAGTTGGACGGGCTGTATTCCAGGCATTTCCGGCGATGTGGATTTGGATTATGCCTACAAAGATTATCCAACCATGATACAGAATGCCGGATTAAACGGATTCACGAAAGCAACGCAGACGATACCAGAACCGAATGCAGAAGACTCTGCCTTACAGCAGATTTTGCGGCATGTTGCCAGCATCGACAAAAAACTACAAAATTCGACAAATAACCAGATTGACCAATCATGAAAAAACATGATAGAATAGGCTTATTCAATCCGGATGTACCGGATGAAAATTTTTTTATTTTCCCAACCTACTAATTGTGGAAAAAGCCGTTCCCTGAAGTTGATCATCTCAGGAAGCGGCTTCTTTTTTATTGAAAAATTTACGAAGAGAAAAGGAGTATCTATATGAAAAGTTTTATCCCATGGATTGGCGGAAAGTCCCTGCTTGCCAAAAAGATTGTATCTTTGTTTCCAGACAACATTCAGCGATATATTGAGGTTTTCGGCGGTGGCGGTTCTGTTTTGTTTTACGGAAATCAGCCACGAGCTCCACTGGAAATTTACAATGACTGGAATCGGGATTTGGTCAATTTATTCCGCTGTACCAAGTATCACTGCGGAGAACTTCAGAAAGAAATTGATGGCTATGTCAATGCAAGGGAATGGTTTGATGATATACAGGAACAGATGAAAATACGAGGGTTCACAGATATTCAAAGGGCTGCGATGTTCTATGTTATGATCAAAATCAGTTTTGGAGCAAATACCAAAAACTTTGGATGCAGCAAGAAAAATCTGTCAACAGATTATCTGCTTCCCATTTCAGAACGGCTGAAAAAAGTGGTCATTGAAAATAAGGATTTTGAAAGCCTGATTCGCAATTATGACCGACCAAATGCATTCTTTTATTGTGATCCGCCTTATTTCAAGACAGAGCATTACTATGATGCTGCATTTTCGGAAGCCGATCACAAACGCTTAAAACAGTGTTTAAGCAGTATAAAAGGACGGTTTATCCTGTCTTATAACGACAGCGAATTTATCCGGGAATTGTACCGTGACTTTGAAATATGCTCCGTAGAACGACCGAATAATCTTTCCAGAGGCACTTACAAGGAACTTATCATTAAAAATTATTGATGTATTTTTTTTAGAGAAGAAATAACGAAATTCGTTATGCTGCTGTAAAAAGAACACATAGGAGGCATTTTATGATTCAGATTTATCTTTCCGAACTGCTTGCAGAACGTCAGATGACACAAGCGGAACTGTCCCGTCTTTGCGGCATTCGTCCATCTACCATCAGTATGATTTATAACGGGCTTGCAGACCGCTTGAATGTCCATCATCTGGATAAAATTTGCGGGGCGTTAGATTGCAATTTGAGTGACCTTTTGAAGTATATCCCGGAAAAGAAGCAGATTCATCTGTCTCAAAATGAGATTTCAAAAAATTATATTACATAAGAAAAACCGCTCTGGTTCCCGTAAATCGGATGAATCAGAGCGGTTTTTTGCGTTTTGCGTGTCACTTTTTTGCGTTTTGCTTGGCAGGCTACATCCGCATTTGCCATTTGAGCATCCGAAAATTGTATCAGTGTTGCGAGATATTTGTTCAAGAAAATTGCATCTACAATATCTACCTTACCATCCAAATTGACATCGCCATAGGATGGAATGGCTGTGTTTGTAGTCGTTGCATTTGTTGTGGTTGTCTTACTTGGTTTGGTTGTAGTCGTTACATTTGTTGTGGTTGTCTTGCTCGGTTTGGTCGTAGTTGTTACATTTGTTGTGGTCGTCTTGCTCGGTTTTGTTGTAGTCGTTACCTTGGTTGTGGTGGTTTTGTTCGGTTTCGTTGTAGTTGTTACCTTGGTTGTAGTCGTCTTGCTCGGTTTCGTTGTAGTTGTTGCCTTGGTTGTGGTAGTAGTTGTCGTCTGTGCATTTACGACAACTGTTCCTGTCACTGTATGATAATTGTTTTCATCTTCCGGGGTAAATTTCCATGTTAAAGTATTTTTTCCGGCAACCAGTGCTTTTATCTCGCTGACAAGTTCCACAACACCCTTGGTACTGTTTTCGCTGAGAATCAACTCCAGTTCGCCCACCAAATCACCTTCTGTGTGCGAATCGCCACTTACAGCAACTTCAACAGTCGGGTCAGCTTTTTCCACCAGGAACAGCAATGTTAAGTTTGCGGTACTGCCATTTTCCGCTGTGAATGTAAAGGTCACTTCTTTGCTGTCCTCGTATGCCTTTGCAGGTTTGCCAGAAATTTTACCGTTGTCCAGTTTCATGCCATCCGGCAGCGTAGAACCGGTTGCAACCTTGACCGTAACTTCCCCCACTACATCGGTATTTTTCACATAATCCCGCAGGTCAATCTTGTTCATATCCTGACCGTAAACGCATTTGATTGGTGTGGTCGTTTTGGCAATCTGAACCAGAGCAGGAATCACGGTTTCCGAAAGTTCCACTGCTGTTGCGGTTTCCGAATTAGAATCATCTGATAAGAAATACTTTCCGCAATGCTCGCAAGTCCAGTATGCCTTGTTTCCGTTTTCGGTATAGGTCGCAGCTTTGGCTTCTGTTTTCTTTAATGTGTGCAATGCGGAAACCAAATCCGCTTGGTCGCCGAAATCACTTTTTTTCAAGGAAGATTTGCAGCTTAGAGAAATGGTTTTCAAGTTGGTGCAATCAGAAAACGCAGAATCTCCAATGCTGGTGACACTGTCTGGAATCGTGATGCTGGTTAAGCTGCTGCAACCATAAAACGCCCCATTTCCAATGCTGGTAACGCTGTCTGGAAGCGTGATGCTGGTTAAGCTGCTGCAACCAGCAAACGCCCAATTTTCAATGCTGGTGACGCTGTCTGGAATCGTGATACTGGTTAAGCTGCTACAATTCTCAAACGCCCCATTTCCAATGCTGGTGACACTATCTGGAATCGTGATGCTGGTTAAGCTGCTGCAATTCTCAAACGCCCTATTTTCAATGCTGGTAACGCTGCTTGGAATCACGATGTCGGTTAAGCTGCTGCACTCAGAAAACGCCCCATCTCCAATGCTGGTAACGCTATCTGGAATCGTGATGCTGGTTAAACCACTGCAATTATAAAACGCATCCTTTCCAATGCTGGTAACACGGTCTGGAATCGTGATACTGGTCAAGCTGCTACAATTTAAAAACGCCCCATTTCCAATGCTGGTGACACGATCTGGAATCGTGATGTCGGTTAAGTTGCTGCAATTCTCAAACACAGAATTTCCAATGCTGGTGACATTTTTCGGAATCGTAATGCTGGTTAAGTTGCTGCAATTATAAAACGCATCATCTCCAATGCTGGTGACACGGTCTGGAATCGTGATACTGGTCAAGCTGCTACAATTTAAAAACGCCCAATTTCCAATGCTGGTGACACTATCTGAAATCGTGATGCTGGTTAAGCTACTGCAAAAACGAAACGCAAAATCTCCAATGCTGGTAACGCTATCTGGAATCGTGATGTCGGTTAAGCTGGTGCAATTACAAAACGCATACTTTCCAATGGTGGTGACACCTTTTTCAATCACAACTTTTTTAACCTTCGAGTTCATGTATACAGGACTTAAATTGTAATCAGCGTTGTAATTTTTCATCTTCCCTGTACCGCTGATGGTCAGCGTGCCGTCGGCGTCCAGTTTCCAGATCAGGTTGCTTTCGTTCCAGTAAGTATAACCCTTTTCCAAAACCGTGTCACAATCCGGACAATAGCGGTCGCCGGAATAGCCTGGTTTTGTTCCATTCGGTTCTACTGCATCACGAGTGGTTACATTTTTGTGTTTCAGAGCAGGAATGATGGTTTCTGATTGTTCCACTGCTATTGCCGTTTCCGGATTGACATCATCCGACAAGAAATATTTTTTGCAGTGTTCGCAAGTCCAGTATTCCTTGTTGCCTTTCTCGGTGCAAGTTGCAGCTTTCGCTTCTGTTTTCTTTAATGTGTGTGATGTATAAGAAACCAAATCCGCTTGCTTGCCGAAATCACTTTTCTTCAATGTGGATTTACAGCTCAGAGAAATGGTTGTCAAGTTGGTGCAATTATCAAACGCATACTTTCCAATGCTGGTAACGCTGCTTGGAATCGTGATGCTAGTTAAGCTGCTGCAAGCATAAAACGCACCCTCTCCAATGCTGGTAACGCTATCTGGAATCGTGATGCTGGTTAATCCTTCGCAATTAGAAAACGTAGCATCTCCAATGCTGGTGACACCATCTGGAATCGTGATGCTGGTTAAGCTGCTGCAACCATTAAACGTATAATTTCCAATGCTGGTAACGCTATCTGGAATTGTGATGCTGGTTAAACCACTGCAATTATAAAATACAGACTTTCCAATGCTAGTAACGCTATCTGGAATCGTGACGCTGGTTAAGCTGTTGCAATTATAAAACGCATAATTTCCAATGCTGGTAACGCTATCTGGAATCGTGATGCTGGTTAAATTCCAGCAACTCTCAAACGCAGACTCTCCAATGCTGGTGACACTGTCTGGAATTGTGATGCTGGTTAAGCTGCTGCAATTCCTAAACGCAGCCTCTCCAATACCGGTGACACCATCTGGAATCGTGATGCTGGTTAAGCTGATGCAATTCCTAAACGCAGAAATTCCAATGCTGGTAACGCTATCCGGAATCATGATGCTGGTTAAGCTGATGCAATAAGAAAACGCAGAATTTCCAATGCTGGTAACGCTATTCGGAATCGTGATACTGGTTAAACTGCTGCAATCATAAAATGCATAAGTTCCGATACTGGTGACACCGTCTTCAATTACAACCTTTTTAACATTCGAGTTGTTGTATACAGGGCTTTGATTGCTATCATAGCTGTAATCTTTCATCGCTCCCTTGCCGCTGATGTTCAGCGTGCCATCTTCATACAGTTTCCAGATCAGGTTGTCTTCGATCCAATAAGTATATCCTTTTTCCAAAACCTTATCGCAATCCGGACAATAGCGGTCGCCGGAATAGCCGGGGGCTGTTTCTGTTGGCTCTGCTGCGTTCTGGATGATGGCATTTTTGTGTTTGAGAGCAGGAATCACGGTTTCCGAAAGTTCCACTGCTGTTGCCGTTGCCGGGTTGGTATCATCTGACAAGAAATACTTCTTGCAGTGTTCGCAAGTCCAGTATTCCTTGTTTCCATTTTCGGTACAAGTCGCAGCTTTCGCTTCCACCTTTGTCAGCTTGTGACTTACAGGAATCACCGTTTCTGACTGTTCTACTGCCTTAGCGGTTTCCGGATTGGTATCATCCGACAAGAAATACTTTCCGCAGTGTTCGCAAGTCCAGTATTCCTTGTTGCCGTCTTCCGTGCAGGTTGCAGCTTTCGCTTCTGTTTTCTTTAATGTGTGTGATGTATAAGAAACCAAAT